>Ga0102591_1000068_pt1 | contig 268702 bp, 249 predicted proteins | sample AraplaCol_mCL_r2_2_FD_76860 | JGI IMG/M metagenome (GOLD analysis project Ga0102591, IMG submission 76860) | Arabidopsis root microbial communities from North Carolina, USA - plate scrape MF_Col_mCL_r2 (SPADES assembly) (version 2) | ecosystem: Host-associated > Plants > Roots > Endosphere... | reverse complement strand
ATCAGTTCGCAGTGTTGTACGAAGACCGATTTACCCACCCGCACCTCTGAGAGAATGCAGGCTTGCCAATCCATTCGACCGGCAAGCCTCTAGCTGTCCTGCACACAAAAAAACTGACAGGCCCGGCCAGCCTACAAGTCTCACACCCATCAACCAACAACCTACAACCCAATAACAAACCTCAGGAGGCTCCATGCAACGTGTCGATCGCATCGATGACGCTGTCTCGCTGCCCGAACTGACCTTACGCGGCATCATCCTTGGTGCCTTGATCACGGTAGTCTTCACCGCGTCGAATATCTACCTGGGCCTCAAGGTGGGGCTGACGTTCTCGTCGGCCATTCCCGCCGCCGTGATCTCGATGGCCGTCCTGCGCCTGTTCCCGGGCGCGAACATCCTCGAAAACAACATGGTGCAGACGCAGGCATCTGCTGCGGGCACGCTGTCGTCGATCATTTTTATCCTGCCCGGACTGGTGATGCTTGGGCACTGGCAGGGCTTTCCGTTCTGGCAGACGCTCGCCATCTGCGCGGCGGGCGGCATGCTCGGGGTTATCTTCAGCATTCCGCTACGGCATGCAATGGTTGTGCAGAGCGACCTGCCGTATCCGGAAGGTGTGGCGGCGGCGGAAATCCTGCGCGTTGGCAGCGCGGGACAGGATGCCTCGGGCGCGAAGCAGGCTACGGGCCTGGCCGACCTGCTGGCGGGCGGTGTGGCGGCCGGTCTGTTCAGCTTCGCGGCGGGCGGATTGCGCGTGCTGGCCGAAGGTGCGAACGCCTGGTTTGCAGCGGGCGCGTCGGTGGTGCGGCTGTCGATGGGGTTCTCGCTGGCGTTGGTCGGGGCGGGCTATCTGGTTGGCATCGTCGGTGGCCTGGCGATGCTGCTGGGTCTGGTTCTGACCTGGGGCGTGGCGGTGCCGTGGCTGACGGCCATCACGCCGATGCCGGCGGGCGCCACGTTGCAGAGCTTTGGGACCTCGGTCTGGAGTTCTCAGGCCCGTTTCATAGGCGCCGGGACTATTGGCATCGCCGCCATCTGGACATTGGCTACGCTGTTCAAGCCTATGGTCGAAGGTGTGCGCGCGTCGATGGGTGCCATCCGCGGTCAAGGTGGTGCCGGGGAAGGCGGCGAGCTGCCTCGCACGCAGCGCGACATGCCGGTGATCTGGATCGGCCTGCTAATGGTCGTGCTGCTCGCGGTGCTGGCCGCCACGTTCGGACACTTCATGGCGCCGGCGCCGCTGGACCGCGCGGCAACATGGAAACTGGTGGGATGCGCGGTGTTGTTCGCGTTCGTGTTCGGCTTTCTGGTAGCGGCGGCGTGCGGCTATATGGCTGGCCTCGTCGGATCCTCCGCGAGTCCGATTTCAGGCATTGGCATCATCGCGGTGATCCTGGTGTCGCTGCTGATCCTCGGCCTTGGCACGCTCGACGGGCTGCTGGATACCCCGGAGGGCGGCAAGTTTGCGATTGCGCTGGCCATCTTCACCACGTCGGCCGTGGTAGCCGTAGCGTCGATCTCCAACGACAACCTGCAGGATCTGAAGACCGGATGGCTGGTCGGCGCCACGCCGTGGCGGCAGCAGGTGGCCCTGCTGATCGGCTGTGCAGTCGGCGCGGCGGTCATTCCTCCGGTGCTGGATCTGCTCTACCACGCCTATGGTTTCGCGGGCGCGTTGCCGCGTGCAGACATGGACCCCAACCATGCGCTGGCCGCCCCGCAGGCCACGCTGATGACGGCCATCGCCACCGGCATTTTCACGCACCAGTTGAACTGGACGATGATCCTGATTGGCATCGCGCTGGGCGTCGTGCTGATCGCCATCGACGAAATGCTGCGCCGTCGTGGCGGCGTGGCGCGGCTTCCCGTGCTGGCGGTAGGCATCGGCATCTACCTGCCCCCCACCATCAGTTCGGCACTGGTCGTCGGCGCCATATTGTCATGGGCCTTGCTGAGAGTGGAGCGCCGCCGCGCCGAGGCACGTGGCGACGATGTCAAGACGGTGCTCGATCATGCCGAGCGGCGCGGCACGCTGCTGGCATCGGGACTGATCGTGGGCGAGAGCCTGATCGGCGTGGCGCTGGCAGCGGTGATCGGGCTGTCAGGCAAGGAGGCGCCTCTGGCACTGGTCGGCGAGGGGTTTGCCGGTACTGCGCAGTGGCTGGGACTGGCAGTGTTCGTGCTGGTGTGCGTGGGGTTCTGGAGGAGGGTGCTGGCGGCGCGGTGATAGCATAAAACCGCCGCTTGGTTTTCTCCCCTCTCCCGCAAGCGGGAAAGGGGAGAAAACCAGGGGATCAGCAAGAACTAGTCGTCCTTATCCTCAGGCAATTCCGGCGACGCATCGGCGGGCTTGCCTTCGATCACGTACTTCTCGGACGCCCAGGCGCCCAGGTCGATTTGCTTGCAGCGTTCGGAGCAGAACGGGCGAAACTTGTTCTCGGGTGCCCAGACCACGTCCTTGGCACAGGTGGGGCATTTGACGACGGCAGGCATGGGACTTCAGAAATTGCAGAGTTTGAGCAGGAAGGGGATATCGGCGTCCACCGAGCGCGGGCGCATGTCGCCGTCCTGCTGCGTGAAGCGGACCCAGAGCATGTACTTGTTGGCGCTCATCTCGGGGATGAAGGCCAGCAGTGACTCGTCCAGGTACACCTGCATCAATTGGTAGCTGCGGCCGGAGAGCATTTGCTGGTAGCTGCCGCCGGTGGCGATCACCTTGCCGCTTTGGCCCGACTCGCGCAGCAGGCGCAGCACCATCGTGGCACCCATGCGCAGCGAGGCCAGCGGGCGTGCCCATTTGAGAATGTCGGCGCGGCGGTCTTCGGAAGGCCGGTGCTGCCACGCGTAGTAGGCCGGGAGATCGAATTCGCAGGTGCCGCCCGGAATGATCGCGCGGCTGCGAATACTGGTCAGCCACTCGTTGTCGGTCAGTAGCTGGCCCGCCTTGCCGACGGTCTGGTTCAGCGCGGCGATGCCCTGTTCGATTTCGGTAATGACGGAAACCAGCGCGTCCTGATCGATCTGTGGATTGGCACGCAGCGGCGCAAGCGCCTGACGCTGACGCTCCAGCTCCTTGATCAGATCGGTCTTGAGGTCGGCTCGGCCCGCCACATCGATGATCTCGAAGATCGTGGTGATGGCAACGTGATGCTGCAGCGGATGTTCCTGCCCGAGGAAATAATCCAGCCGATCGAACAGGTCCTCCAGGCGCAGGAGTGTCCTGATGCGTTCGTTGAAAGGATATTCGTACAGGATCAAGTCGGTATCCGTGCTACGCGCCGATTGGCCATTCGGGCGGTTCGTTTCAGTCGGGGGCGTTACGTGCTGCCCGTTGCCGGCTGTGGCCTGACCCGTGATCGGCAATTGTGCCGAAAGTCGTCACGCAGCACACATTTGCCAGCATGTTTCAGCGCATTCTATGCGAGTCACGGCGCGAGGACAAACTGAATCGGCCTCGAATTTCGCTCAAGCGGCGTACGCGGGACGTGCGAGCGTGCAATCGTGCGGCAATCGAGCCAATTATGCGGAGGCGGGGGCAGACGACGACAGCGAGCGATATAGCGCATCGAGTCTTTCCACCTGGGGTGCCAGCGCTTCCGGTGGACCATCGTTGTCGATCACGTCGTCGGCTACCGCCAGTCGAGCGGTCCGCGTGGCTTGCCGGTTCATGATGGCCAGCACCTGCTCGCGCGAGAAGCCGTTGCGCGCCATGACACGGGCTTCCTGGGTGGATTCCTGGCAATCCACTACCAGCACACGGCCCACGCGGGCGCGCCACGTGCCCGACTCCACCAGCAGCGGCACGACGTAAATCAGGTAGGGGTGTTGTCCGCCCGCGCGGATTGCGGCGGCGCGCGATTCTGTCAGTTGGCGGATCAGCGGATGGGTGATGGCTTCAAGCCGGGCCTTGGCCGAAGGGTCGGAAAACACCAGCGCGCGCATGGCATCGCGGTCCATCGCGCCATCGCTTCGCAGGCAGCGCGGCCCAAAGGCTTCGACGAGCGGGGCGATGGCCAGGCCGCCGGGGGCGGTGATTTCGTGGGCGAGCAGGTCGGTATCGATCAGTGCGGCACCGCGTGCGGCGAACATGTCCGCGACGCGTGTCTTGCCGGAGCCGATACCGCCGGTGAGGCCAATTTCCAGCATGGGGGCAACAGTCGTTCCAGTGGCGATGCCGCTAACGATACCAGCTTTGAAACTACAGCCCGGGCAGCACCAGCGGCCGGATGCTCTCGCCGAAGAACAGGTAGACCACGCCCGCGCCGACGATATACGGTCCGTACGGGAACTGTGTGTCCTTGCCCTTGCGTTGCAGGAGCAGCAGCGCGCCGCCGAGCACGGCTCCGACGATTGACGACAGCAGAATCAGCGGCGGCAGTGACTGCCAGCCGAACCAGGCGCCCAGCGCCCCCATCAGCTTGAAATCGCCGTACCCCATGCCATCGTGCCCGCGCACCAGCCGGTAGACCGTGTTGACGGTCCATAGCACCAGATAGCCCGCGGCCGCGCCGATGACGGCATCGGCCAGCGGAGCGAACCAGCCCTGCAGATTCAGCAACAGTCCGAGCCACAGCAGTGGCAGTGTGATCTGGTCGGGCAGCAACTGGGTATCGGCATCGATCATGAACAGCGCCACCAGCGACCAGAGCATGGCAATGGCAGCCACCGCCTGCACCGTCGGCCCGAAATGCCACATCGCCAGCGCGCTGAGTGCGGCTGTCACGGCCTCGACGAGCGGATATCGGATGCTGATCGGCGTCTTGCAGGATGCGCAGCGCCCGCGCAGGAACAGATAGCTGACGACGGGAATGTTCTCCCACGCCGCAATTTGGTGATGGCAGTGGGGGCAGGCCGAGCGCGGCACCATGAGGTTGTAGCGCTCCGGGTGCGGGAGCGGCTCGCCCCGGAGTTCGGCAATGTAGTTGGCTTCTTCGTGATCCATCATCTTCGGCAAGCGATGGATCACGACATTCAGGAAGCTGCCGACCAGCAGGCCGAGCAGCCCGGCCACGACAATCAGGAACGCTGGCGGGAGTGCCGCCAGCATGTCCAGCGGGACCAACGGAATGGCGCCGCTGGCGCCCGGTACGGCTTGCATCGGTGACACCATCCTTCGTTAGACCACTTGGCCGAGCTTGAAGATAGGCAGGTACATGGCCACCACCATGCCGCCGATCAGCACGCCGAGGATCACGATGATCAGCGGTTCGATCAGGCTGGAAATAGCGGCAACGGCGTCGTCCACCTCGCGCTCGTAGAACTCCGCCACTTTCAGCAGCATGTTGTCCAGTGCGCCGGATTCCTCGCCGATCTGCGTCATCTGCAGCACCATGTTGTCGAATACATGCGTGGCCTGCATCGCATTCGTCAGGCTTGTACCGATCCGCACCGACTGCTCGATCTCGCGCGTCGCATCATAGTAAAGCCAGTTGCCGGCCGCACCGGCTACTGACTCCATCGATTCCACGAGCGGCGTACCGGCTGCAAACATGGTGGCGAGCGTACGTGTCCAGCGCGCGATCACCGCCTTGCGGAACAGGCTGCCGAAGATCGGCATTTTCAGCAGGGCCTTGTCATGCCAGCGCTGCACCTTCTCCGACTTCTTGCGAGCGTGGAAGTATCCGATGATCGATCCGATCGGGATGCCGATCACCGCATACCAGTAGGTGACAAAGAAGTCCGACATGTTGATCACGACCTGCGTCGGCGCAGGCAGTGCCGCGCCGAAGCTAGAGAACACGCCCTTGAAGGCCGGGATCACGAAGATCATCAGCACCACCGTCACCGCGAAGGCCACGCTCAGCACGGCGATCGGATAGATCATCGCGGACTTGATCTGGCTCTTCAGCGCGATGCTCTTCTCCATGTACAGCGACAACCGCTCGAGCAGCGCGTCGAGGATACCGCCTTGCTCGCCGGCGTCGATGAGATTGCAGTAGAGCGTGTCGAAGTACTTCGGCTGGCGCCGGAACGCCGTGGCCATGCTGCTACCCGCCTCGATGTCGAAGCGGATGTCGTTCAGCAGTTGCGTGAAGTTCGGGTTGGAGTGGCCGCGCGCGATGATGTCGATCGATTGCAGCAGCGGAATGCCCGCCTTGAGCATCGTCGAAAGCTGGCGCGTGAAGTACGCGATGTCCTTCTCTGTGATTTTCTTGCCGCGCGCCGCCTTGCGCTTCTTCATCTTGACGACGGTCAGCCCCTGCTTGCGCAAGGTGGCCGAAACCTCGGCCTGATTCTCGGCCCGCTGCTCGCCCTTGAAGGACTTGCCCTTCCGGTCCTTGGCTTCCCATTCGAAGATGTACTGCGTGGGCGCTTTCCGCCCTCTGGCCCGCGACGGTGCTGCCGTCCGGGCGCTCGCCGCTGGTGCGCGCGTCGCCATGATGTTTGACCCCCGACTGAATTGCTATGGAACTGCTTTTGTTTTTAGGGCATCCGCATCGTCGCGCGGATGCCGTTTGCGCAGCCTACCCCTCCTGGAGCCGCCCCGGCTGCGCGCCCGGCGGCTTCCTTTTCTGCTGCGCTTCTGCTGCTAACTGTTCGTCGTCGCCAGCACTTCTTCCAGCGACGTCACCCCTTGCTTGACCTTCAGCAGCCCCGAGTCGCGCAGCGACAGCACGCCTTCGCGCCGGGCCTGTTCCGCAATCTGCAGTGCCGTGCCGTGCGACAGGATGATCTGCTGCATGGCTTCCGAAATCGGCATGACCTGGTAGATACCGCATCGACCCTTGTAGCCGCTGCCGTTGCAGCGCTCGCATCCCACCGGGTGATAAGGCGTCCAGGAACCATCGATATCGGCCTCGGCAAATCCTGCGTCGATCAGCACCTGCGGCGCAAGGGCGCCTGCCTTCTTGCACGTACACAGCCGGCGCGCCAGACGCTGCGCGGTAATCATGAGTACCGACGACGCGATGTTGAATGGTGCCACGCCCATGTTCATCAGGCGTGTCAGCGTCGTGGGGGCGTCGTTCGTGTGCAACGTGGACAGCACAAGGTGGCCCGTCTGGGCGGCCTTGATCGAGATATCGGCCGTTTCCAGGTCCCGGATTTCGCCGACCATGATGATGTCCGGATCCTGCCGCAGGAACGACTTCAGCGCCGCCGCAAAGGTCAGGCCCGCCTTGTCGTTGACGTTGACCTGGTTGATGCCGGGCAGCTGGATTTCTGCAGGGTCTTCGGCCGTGGAGATGTTGATGTCGCCCTGATTCAACATGTTCAGGAACGTATAGAGCGACACGGTCTTGCCGCTACCCGTCGGGCCGGTCACAAGGACCATGCCATACGGGCGCTTGATGACCTCCATCAGCAGCGCCTTCTGCTGCGGCTCGTAGCCAAGCTGGTCGATGTCTAGCTTGTCGGTCGAGGAGTCGAGAATCCGCATCACGATCTTCTCGCCGAACAGCGTCGGCAGCGTCGAGACGCGGAAATCGATGGCCTTGTCGGTCGTTTCCTTGCCTTCCTTGTCCTTGGGCACCGAGATCAGCAGCTTCATGCGGCCGTCCTGCGGCACGCGCTTCTCGGAGATATCCAGGCGCGACAGCACCTTGATGCGCGTGGCGATCTTGTCGCGGATATCGAGCGGCGGACGCGCAACCTCCTGCAGCACGCCGTCCACACGGTAGCGGATGCGGTAGAAGAACTCGAACGGTTCGAAGTGGAGGTCGGAGGCGCCGCGGTTGAACGCTTCGGTCAACAGCTTCTGGAGGAACCGGACCACCGGCGCATCGTCGATCTCGTTGCCGGGCCCCTTGCGCGCGGCAGCCGCCGCCGAGGGGTCATACTCGATCATCTTCGTCGCGGTGGGCGTGACCGGCGAGATATTCTTGAGCGTGCCCAGCGCTTCCCCGGCCGCGCGCACATGCTTCATCAGTTTGTCGTGCTCGACGACCACGGTTTCCACGGGGAGGTTGAACTTCTGCTGGATCGCTTCCACACCCGCCTGGTTGGCCGGATCGGACATCGCCACGATCAGCCGGTTCTCGCGCCGCGCCAGCGGCAGCAGCCGATGCGCGTGGAATTCGCGGTTGCCGGCCAGTGCAGGCGGCACGCGGCTGAGGTTGTATTGCGCGAGATCGAGCAGCGGCAAGCGGTACTTGTCGGCGGCAAAGATCGCGATATCGTGCGCGGACATCGTGCCGCTGCCGATGATCTCGTCGATCAATTGCGACTTCTTCTCCCGGGCCGATTGCTCCAGCTGCGCGAGCAGCGCTGGTGCGATCCGCCGGCTCTGGGCTAGTGCTAAGCCTAGTGTCATGGCGAAAACTGTGCGTGATGCGCAGGTCAGCCTGAAGGAGCCAGGCGCGCGCTTGTTAACGGCGGTGGGAGCGGGGGCGAAGTCCCGGACCGAGGCAGTTTGCCGTCGGGGTCACTTTTTGTAAAGCCGGCGCGCGCGCCCGTTGGCGTTTGCGCGACACGGCTGCAACCCTACTTGCGCGGGGGGAAGAAAAGGGGGGAGAAACGAGGGGCGCAGGAGCGCGAAGGGAAAACAAAAAGCCGCACATTGCTGTGCGGCTTTTTGTGAATACTGCGTTTGATGCTGCGCGAGGATATCGTTGCCAATCGTCGCGATCATCGAAATCTGGTCGGGGTGAGAGGATTCGAACCTCCGGCCTCTACGTCCCGAACGTAGCGCTCTACCAGGCTAAGCTACACCCCGATTTTTATTGCTTCCTTTGGCTGTCGAAAACCTTGCGCCGTCAGCAGCAAAGAACAAAAGTTTAGCAGCGTTTCCGGAGGATGGGAAGGCCCTTTCTCAAGAAATTCGGCAGGGCGCCGTGCGTCGTCCGGCCCGTCTCTGTCAGCTCTGGCGTTGCAGCGAGAAGGCGCAGAGTTCGATCAGGGTGTCCTTGAGCGGCGAGTCGGGGAACTGCTTCGCGGCGGCTGCGGCGGCTTCGGCCTCGCGCTGGGCGGCGGCAAAGGTGATGTCGAGCGCGCCGCTGGCATGGATGGCCGCGAACACGGCGTCGAAATGCTCTGTGCCGCCCTGGACGATGGCCTCGCGTGCCAGTTCGCGTTGTTCTGCCGTGCCGTGCTCCAGCAGGTGCAGCAGCGGCAGGGTAGGCTTGCCTTCACGCAGATCGTCGCCGGCGTTCTTGCCCATCTGTTCGGCGCTTGCCGTGTAGTCGAGCATGTCGTCGATCAACTGGAAAGCCGTGCCGATGCGGCGGCCGTACTCGGCGGCGGCCTCTTCCATTGCGGCGTCGGCACCGGCCAGCACGGCACCCAGTTGGGCCGAGGCTTCGAACAGTTTGGCCGTCTTGTAGCGGATCACCTGCAGGTAGCGCTCCACGGTGACGTCCGGGTCGTGCATGTTCAGCAGCTGCAGCACCTCGCCCTCGGCAATCACGTTGGTGGCGTTGGAGAGAATCTCCATGATGCGCATGCTGCCGGCGTCCACCATCATCTGGAAGGCGCGGGAGTAGAGGAAGTCGCCAACCAGTACGCTGGCGGCGTTGCCGAACACGGCATTGGCTGTCTGGCGGCCCCGACGCAGTTCGGATTCGTCCACCACATCGTCGTGGAGTAGCGTGGCGGTGTGGATGAACTCCACCACGGCGGCCAGTTCGTGATGGCGATGACCTTCATAGCCAAATGCCCGCGCGGAAAGCAGCAGGATCACCGGACGCAGGCGCTTGCCGCCCGCACTGATGATGTATTCGCCGATCTGTTCGACCAGCGGAACCTCCGACGACAGGCGTCGGCGGATAACGGCGTCAACGGCGCGCATGTCGGCAGCGACCGGGGCAAGCAAGGCAGTGGCGGAAGACTGGGACAAGATCAGATCACCGATTCGCGAAACCGGGGGATTATATGCGATGCGCGTTGGTGTATGACGGTTCCCTTCCGGCGACCGAGTGGTTCCTCGGGCGGGTTAGTCATGATGTGGGGCGGGGTACCGTGCATCTATAATGCCGCGCATGGACAAGCCTCGATCGACTCGACCGCAGGTCCGTCGCACCGCCTGGTGGGTGGCGTTCGCTGCCCTGGCCGGGTTTCTGCTGGCCGACCTGACCTGATCCGCGCAACCTCGGTGTGCGCCTCCCGCCGCAGCCTGTGCTCCGGCTGGCTATCTCGTTGTTTTCTTTGCCTTTTCTGTAAACAGCGCTATAATCCCCGGTTCCTTCGGTCGCGTCTACGTGCGCGCACCGTTTGCGGCGCACGAAACGGCGCCGGCTCGGGCGGCTTCGGCCGTCGGGGCAGCATTCCTCGTTTCATTCATACATGAGAGGTTCGACAATGTACGCGGTCGTAAAAACCGGCGGCAAGCAATACAAGGTTGCTGCTGGCGAAAAACTTAAAGTAGAACAGATACCGGCTGACATTGGCGCAGAAATCACGCTGGACCAGGTGCTCGCAGTGGGCGCAGGCGACCAAATCAAGTTTGGTACGCCGCTGGTGAGCGGGGCTTCCGTCAAGGCTACCGTTATCGCCCAAGGTCGTCACGACAAGGTGAAGATCTTCAAGATGCGCCGTCGCAAGCACTACCAGAAGCGTCAGGGCCATCGTCAGAATTACACCGAACTGCGCATCGAAGCCATCGTTGCCTGAGCCCCGGCTCGGAAACAGGTTTCATCGCAATAGGTCAACTGGAGTTAAGACATGGCACAGAAAAAAGGCGGCGGTTCCACGCGGAACGGCCGTGATTCGGAATCGAAGCGTCTGGGCGTGAAGGTGTACGGTGGCCAGGCCATCAACGCCGGCGGCATCATCGTTCGTCAACGCGGCACGCGCGTGCACGCTGGCGACAACGTGGGCGTGGGCAAGGACCACACCCTGTTCGCGCTGGTGGACGGCCACGTGCAGTTCGCCGTCAAGGGCGCTGCCAAGAAGCAGCAAGTCAGCGTCGTTCCGGCGGCCTGATAACAGCCTTTGCAGCACGAAAGGCCCCGCAGCACATGCGGGGCTTTTTTTATTTCGAGACGCCAGGAAAACGGTTCTGGCGCCGTGGTGCGGCCTTGCCGTACCATTTGAACTGTCAGCGGCCGCGCGTCTTGCCCGGGCCGCTGCCCCTGCGCCAACGTTTTCCTGGCATTTCGCAGGCAAAAGCAAGATCCTCCTCGGAAAAACCAACATGAAGTTCATCGACGAAGCCCGTATCGAAGCGATCGCCGGCAATGGCGGCAACGGGAGCGCTTCGTTCCGGCGCGAGAAATTTGTGCCCTTCGGTGGCCCCGATGGCGGTGACGGCGGCCGCGGCGGCAGCGTGTTCGCTGAAGCCGACCGCAATATCAACACGCTGATCGACTACCGCTACGCCAAGAAGCATGTGGCGCGGAACGGGGAAAACGGTCGCGGCGCGGACTGCTACGGTGCCGCCGGCGAGGACGTCACGCTGCGTATGCCGGTTGGTACGCTGATTACCGACATGGATACCGGCGAAGTCATCGCCGACCTGACCGAGCATGGCCAGCGCGTGTGCCTGGCCGAAGGCGGCATGGGCGGCTGGGGCAACCTGCATTTCAAGTCGAGTACCAACCGTGCGCCGCGCCAGCAGGTGGACGGCAAGCCGGGCGAGCGCCGCATGATCAAGCTCGAACTCAAGGTGCTGGCCGACGTTGGCCTGCTGGGCATGCCCAACGCGGGCAAGTCGACGTTCATCACGCAGGTGTCGAACGCGCGCCCCAAGGTGGCCGACTATCCGTTCACCACGCTGCATCCGAACCTGGGCGTGGTGCGCGTGGATCACGAGCAGTCGTTCGTGGTGGCCGATATTCCCGGGCTGATCGAAGGCGCTGCCGAAGGTGCCGGCCTGGGTCACCAGTTCCTGCGCCATCTGCAGCGCACCGGGCTGCTGCTCCATATCGTCGATATCGCGCCGTTCGACGAGAACGTCGATCCGGTTGCGGAGGCCAAGGCCATCGTCAACGAACTGAAGAAGTACGACGAGACGCTGTACGGCAAGCCGCGCTGGCTGGTGCTGAACAAGGTCGACATGGTGCCCGATGACGAGCGCGCCGCCCGCGTGAAGGACTTCATCAAGCGCTTCAAGTGGAAGGGGCCGGTGTTCCATATCTCGGCGCTGACCGGCGAGGGATGCCGCGAGCTGGTCTATGCGATCAAGGACCACCTGGCCGCGATCAAGGCCGAAGAGGCGGCGGCGCTGGCCGAGCCCGATATCCGGCTGGACGACCGCCTGCACAACGTCGATCGCGACGGCACGGAAGCGTAAGAACACAAAGACAAGCAACCAAGGCTCGGAGACAGGAACACGCCATGCAATCGGTCATCGCCCAGGCAAAACGTATTGTGGTCAAAGTGGGTTCGAGCCTGGTCACCAACGACGGCAAGGGGCTGGACCACGACGCCATCGCGCGCTGGGCGGCCCAGATTGCCAAGCTGCGCGGCACCGGCAAGGAAGTGGTGCTGGTGAGCTCGGGCGCGATTGCCGAAGGCATGCAGCGGCTGGGCTGGGTGCGCCGTCCGAAGGAAATCCATGAGCTCCAGGCGGCCGCCGCCGTCGGACAGATGGGGCTGGCGCAGGTCTACGAAAGCCAGTTCGGGCGCTATGGCATCCGTACCGCGCAGGTGTTGCTGACGCATGCCGACCTGGCCGATCGCGAACGCTACCTCAACGCGCGCTCCACGCTGCTGACGCTGCTGGCGCTTGGCGTGGTGCCGATCATCAACGAGAACGACACCGTCGTGACCGACGAAATCAAGTTCGGCGACAACGACACGCTCGGCGCGCTGGTCACGAACCTGATCGAGGGCGACGCGCTGGTGATCCTGACCGACCAGCGCGGCCTGTACACGGCGGATCCGCGCAAGGATGCCAATGCCGAGTTCGTGCACGAGGCGCTGGCGGGCACGCCGGAACTGGAATCGATGGCCGGCGGCGCCGGTTCGTCGATCGGGCGTGGCGGGATGCTGACCAAGATCCTGGCGGCCAAGCGGGCAGCCAAGTCGGGCGCGCATACCACCATCGCATCGGGCCGCGAGCAGGACGTGCTGGGGCGCCTGGCCACCGGCGAGGCCATCGGCACGCAGCTGCTGGCGCCAACGGGCCGGCTGACGGCGCGCAAGCAATGGATGGCTGACCACCTCCAGCTGCGGGGCCGCGTGGTCATCGATGCCGGCGCCGTCGAAAAGCTGACGGGCGGCGGCAAGTCGCTGCTGCCGATCGGCGTGACCGAAGTCCAGGGCGAGTTTGCGCGCGGCGAGGTCATCGCCTGCGTCGACGGCACGGGCCACGAGGTGGCGCGCGGCATTACCAACTATTCGAGCGCGGAGGCGCGGTTGATTTCGCGCAAGCCGTCATCGGAAATCGAATCGGTGCTGGGCCACCTGAACGAGCCGGAACTGATTCACCGCGACAACCTGGTGCTGGTCTGACGGCCTGATCCGCTGCGCACCACCGCACCGGCAAAAAAAAACGGCGAGCACCCATTGGGGCTCGCCGTTTTTGTTGATACCGAGGCGGGATCAGCGGCTCGGCGCGTAGGCCTTGAGGTCGCGGATGATCTTGTCCGGCTTGCCGGCCACGGTACGGCCGTCGCAGAAGTAGTCGCGCGCCAGCGTGGCGGCGTACGCGTTGCGCTGGCGGGTCTGCATGCGCATCCACAGGTCGCGCTCCTCGCCCATGTTCGGCACCCACTCGGTGGCGCCCTTGGGCAGGGTGGCGTAGATGCGGCGCTCAAAGGCGTCGCAGCGCAGCCCTTCGAAGCTCACGTTGCGTCCGCCGCCAGCACTGGTGATGACGACGGTATAGCGCACCACGCGGTCGTCGCCCACCGAGAGCGACTTGGGGTCGACGGCGAAGCGGAAATCGGCGGAATCGTTGACCGAGAACGGGATCAGGTCCGCGTCCTGGGGCGGGGCGGGCAACGTGGTCTGGCCTTCCTTGAAGGGGCGGTCTTCGAACGGGTTGACCCAGCCGCTATCGTCGGCCTTCTGCTCTTCCTCGGGCATGCCTTTGCCGGTGGTCTTGCACCCGGCAAGCGCCAGGCAGGCCACCGCCAACAACAGGCCGGCGCGAACGCCCCGGCCGCTGAAACTAGTCATCGGAACTCCGTGTAGTGGTTGCCGGGCATGCCGGCGAAACGGGCTGCGTGATGGCCTGCGCGGACGTAGCGTCCGGCGCGGCCGCCTGCATGGTAGCCGATGCCGTGACCACCGCGCTCGCGGCGTCGTCCGGCACCGCCTGCGGCCGCGGGGGGCGCGGCGCATCGCCGCCATGCCGGCCGTGGCCGGCGTGGTGGTGCCCGTACGGGCTCAACGGCACCCGCCCACGGTTCAGGAAGCGCGACAGCTCCGTCAGCGCCAGCTGATAGACGTCGCGCTTGAACTCGATCACCGCCTCGAGCGGCACCCAGTACTGGCTCCAGCGCCAGGCGTCGAACTCGGGATGATCGGATGCGCGCAGGTGGATGTCGCAGTCGCGGCAGACCATGCGCAGCAGGAACCAGATCTGTTTCTGGCCCCGGTAATGGCCGCGGATTTCGCGGCGAATGAACTTGTCCGGCACCTCATAACGCAGCCAGTCGCGCGTGCGACCGACAATCCTGACGTGTTCCGGAAGCAGGCCGACTTCTTCTTGCAGCTCGCGATACATGGCCTGTTCCGGCGTTTCGCCGTACTTGATGCCACCTTGCGGAAACTGCCAGGAGTGTTCGCCGATTCGCTTGCCCCAGAAAACCTCGTTACGTGCGTTGATGAGGATGATGCCGACGTTCGGGCGAAAGCCTTCACGATCGAGCATGACTGCACCTCGAATCCTTTAGAATTACGACGATTATAAGGGATGCGCGCGCATCGGCCTGACCCCGGAAATGCAGGTTTTCCCGGATCGGAAGGGCAGTTTCAGGCGCGTCCCGCCCAACGAGAAGCCCACGGCAGCCGCCTGGGGCGGCACAACCGGAGCTGGCGACGCCGCCCCGGCCTTACGAGAAAGCAACGGATGAAAGCCTCGCAATTCTTCATTTCCACCCTCAAGGAAGCTCCCGCCGACGCGGAAATCGTGTCGCACAAACTGATGATGCGCGCCGGCATGATCAAGAAGCTGGGCGCCGGCATCTACAGCTACATGCCGGTGGGCCTGCGCGTGATCCGCAAGGTGGAGAACATCGTCCGCGAGGAAATGAACCGGGCGGGCGCCGTGGAACTGCTGATGCCGGTGGTCCAGCCGGCCGAGCTGTGGCAGGAAACCGGCCGCTGGGACAAGATGGGCCCCGAGCTGCTGCGCCTGAAAGACCGCCACGAGCGCGATTTCGCCATGCAGCCGACGTCCGAAGAGGTGGTGACCGACATCGCCCGGGGCGAGATCCGCAGCTACAAGCAGCTGCCGGTGAACTTCTATCAGATTCAGACCAAGTTCCGCGACGAGCGCCGGCCGCGCTTCGGCATCATGCGGGGCCGCGAATTCACGATGAAGGACGCCTATTCCTTCGACCGCGATGTCGAGGGCCTGAAGGTGTCGTACCAGCGCATGTACGACGCCTACGTGCGCATCTTCGAACGCTTCGGGCTGGAATTCCGTGCCGTGGCGGCCGATAACGGCGCCATCGGCGGCTCGGGCTCGCACGAATTCCACGTGATCGCCGAGACCGGCGAAGACGCTATCGTCTACTGCCCCACCTCGGATTACGCCGCGAACATGGAAGCGGCCGAGGCGCTGCCGCTGACGGCAGAGCGCGCGGCACCGGCCGAGGCGCTGGCCAAGACGTCGACGCCGGGCAAGGCCAAGTGCGAGCACGTGGCCGAGTTCCTGGGCATGCCGCTTGCGCGCACGGTGAAGTCGATCGTGCTGGCCACCGAGGGCGAGGCCGGCACGCAGATCTGGCTGCTGCTGATCCGTGGCGACCACGAACTGAACGAGGTCAAGGCATCGAAGGTGCCGGGCCTGGCCGAATTCCGATTCGCCACCGAAACCGAGATCGTCGACGCATTTGGCTCGCCCCCGGGCTACCTGGGCCCGATCGGCACCAAGAAGCCGGTCAAGGTGGTGGCCGATCGCACCGTCGCCAACATGAGCGATTTCTGCTGCGGCGCCAACGAGCGTGATTTCCACTACACCGGCGTGAACTGGGGCCGCGACCTGCCCGAACCCGTGGTGGCCGACCTGCGCAACGTGGTGAAGGGCGATGCCTCGCCGGACGGCAAGGGCACGCTGGACATCTGCCGCGGCATCGAAGTGGGCCACGTGTTCATGCTCGGCACCCGCTATTCGGAGTCGATGAACGCCGTGTTCCTGGACGAAACCGGCAAGAACCAGCCGATGCAGATGGGTTGCTACGGCATTGGCGTGACGCGGATCCTGGGCGCGGCGATCGAGCAGAACTACGACGAGCGCGGCATCATCTGGCCGGCCGCCATTGCACCGTACGCGGTGGTGGTGTGCCCGGTTGGCTACGACCGCAACGAGGCCGTGAAGGCCGAGGCCGACCGCATCCACGCGGAACTGCTGGCCGCTGGCGTCGACGTGATCCTGGACGACCGTGGCGAGCGCCCCGGCGTGATGTTTGCCGACTGGGAGCTGATTGGCGTGCCGCACCGCGTGGTGGTGGGCGACCGCGGCCTCAAGGAGGGCAAGGTGGAGTATCAGGGCCGCCGCGACGCGCAGGCCACCCCGGTGGCCGTGGCCGACGTGGTGGCGCATGTGCGCGGCCTGCTGGCCAGCTGAGCGCCGCCGCCCCATCATGCGCGCCGCTCGCTTGCCGTCATCCCGCCGTTGGTCCGCCGCGCTGGCCAGCGGGTTGCTGTGTGCCGTGCTGGCCACGGCGGCCCATGCCGGCGCGCAGAAGGAAGAGGCCCTGGCCGATTCCGTGCGCGGCGCGCTGGCGGCGGCCATTGCCGACAACCGCCCGGTGCGTCCCGCATTTGCGTCGGGCGGCGAAAAGCTCGGGTATCTGAAATGGCTGGGCGAGATGTCGCGCCGGCTCGAAGCCCGCATGCCCGATCCGCAGACGCGGGTCGAGCTGATCGAAACGGTCTACTACGAGGCCAAGCGGGCCGGGCTGGAACCCTCGCTGGTGCTGGGCCTGGTGCAGGTGGAAAGCGGCTTTCGCAAGTACGCCATCAGCTCCGCCGACGCGCGCGGCCTGATGCAGGTGATGCCGTTCTGGGTGCGCACCATCGGCGATGGCGATACGCGCAAGCTGTTCCACCTGCAGAGCAACCTGCGCTACGGCTGCACCATCCTGCGCCACTACCTCGACCGGGAAAACGGCGACCTGTTCCTGGCGCTGGGCCGCTATAACGGCAGCCGTGGGCGTCCGGAGTACCCCAACGCGGTGCTGGCTGCCTGGAAGCGCTGGCAGTTCTCCGAGGCCACGGTCACGATCGCGGGCGATCCCGAGGGCGCGGCGCCCGCGGCACCGTCCCGCCGCACGCTGCCGCCCGAGGCTCCGGCGCGGAATCCGTTCTCGCCGCTGCGGGTGGCCAATCCGTCATGACGCGTGAGCCGCGCGCAGGGTACTGCGCCTCGTCGCCAGAGCTGGAGCGATGGCTGGCGCGCCATATCGATCAGGGGTTCGACGCCGAGGCGCTGGTGTTGTCGATGCTGCGGTCGGGCTACGACGCCACGTTCTCGCGCGACACCGTGAACGCGGCGCTGGGCCATCGGCCCCCGGCGCGGCGCACGCCGGCACCGGCGCCGACATCGACGTCCACCGCGACAGCCTCGTCGACGCGTGCCAGTGCCCCGGCCCGGGAAGCGGCCGCCCGGGCTGACACCGCCACCGACCCAGACCTTGCCGCCGCCGGCAGCAACGCCTTTCGCCATGAAGGGCGCGAGGTACCGATCCTGTTCGCGCTGGAGGCGCCGCGCATCCTGCTGCTGCAGAACCTGCTCGACGGCACCGAGTGCGACGCGCTGGTGTCGCTGGCGCGTGACCGCCTGCAGCGCTCCCCGGTGGTGAACCCCGACACGGGCGACGAGAACCTGATCGACGCGCGCACCAGCATGGGCGCGATGTTCCAGGTGGGCGAGCACGCGCTGATCCAGCGCATCGAGGCGCGCATCGCCGCCATTACCGGCCTGCCGGTGGAGCATGGCGAGGGGCTGCAGATCCTGAACTACAAGCCCGGCGGCGAGTACCAGCCGCACTTCGACTTCTTCAATCCGAAACGGCCGGGCGAGGCGCGCCAGTTGCGCGTGGGCGGGCAGCGGGTGGCCACGCTGGTGATCTACCTGAACAGCCCGCCTGCGGGCGGCGCCACGGCGTTTCCGAAAATCGGCCTGGAAGTGGCGCCGGTCAAGGGCAACGCCGTGTTCTTCCGCTACCAGTTGCCCGACGGCGGGCTCGATGAGCGCACGCTCCATGCGGGCCTGCCAGTGGAATCGGGCGAGAAGTGGATTGCCACCAAATGGCTGCGCGAGCATCCGTATCGCAGCCGGGGCTGAACCGCTACGGCTTCGACCCCGCGCTGCCGGTGGTGGAGAGCCGGCGCGCCTGCGACAGCCGCGCGGCCTATCTGCCGCACACGCATCCCACGGTGTCGGTGGGTGCCGTCGATGCCGGCGCCAGCCTGTTCAGCCACGACGCGCGCACCACGCGCCTGGCGCCGGGCGCGGTGGTGTGGGTGCCGGCAGACTGCGTGCACGCGTGCAATCCGGCGCCCGACCAGCGCTGGAGCTACCAGATGATTCATATGGACGCGGCCTGGGCCGACGCAGTGCTCGACGAAGCGGGCAGGGCGCGCGTCCGGCGCATCCACGTGATGCACGATGCCGCGGTCTACCAGACGGTGTGCACGCTGAACGCGATGCTGTTTTCCGATGCGGAATCGGTGGCAAAGGAGGCCGCGCTGGTGGCGTTCGTCGGCGACATGCAGGCCATGCTCGGCCCCGGCCTCGCTCCTGCCCCGGTGGCCGATGCCGACATGCAGGCCGTGGTGGCGTTGCTGCACGCGCGCCGCGACGAGCGCCTGCCGCTGGCCGAACTGGCGCGCGAGGCTGGCGTGAGCCGCTACCAGCTGATCCGGCAGTTTCGTGCCCGCTATGGCATGACACCGCATGCGTACCAGCTGGACCTGCGCATCAATCGCGCGCGGCAACTGCTGCGCCGTGGCGACGCACCGGCCGACGTGGCCCAGCAGCTCGGGTTTGCCGACCAGAGCCACTTTCATCGTGCCTTCCGCCAGCGCGTGGCCCTGACGCCGGGCGCCTTCCAGCGACATCCCTGGTGAGCGCGGCCTCGCGCCGCCTGCCTCGAGCGAAGGGCGTTGCGCCCCGCGCCGCAATTTTCTACAAGCCGCGCCGGATCGATCCGTCCAGACTGCCAGCCTTTGTGGCAAGGAGACGGCGATGGCGTTCGATCAGGTGGCGTGGCAGCAGTTCGCGATGGTGGCGGGGGCCCACGGTTTGGCGTTGCTCAGCCCCGGGCCCGATTTCTTCCTCGTATTGCGCACCGCCATGGTGGCGGGCGTGCGCCAGGCCGCCGGCACCTGCCTGGGCATCGCGCTGGGCAACGGTATCTATATAGGACTGGCGATGGCGGGCCTGGCCGCCGCGGCCGGCATGCGCCCCGTCTTTGCCGTGCTGCAGTGGGCCGGCTGCGGCTACCTGGCGTGGCTGGGCTGGAAGTTCCTGCGGGCGCGCGGGGCGGTCCACCTGCCGGCGGCCGGCGACGCTGCGGCGGCCCGTCACCCGCGTGCGGCGTGGCCGGCCCAGGTTGGCGCGGGCTTCCTGTCGGCGGTGCTGAATCCCAAGAACGGCTTGTTCTACGCGAGCCTGTTCGCGGTGCTGGCAGGCCGGCACACGCCGCTGGCGGTGCAGGCCGCCTATGGCGTGTGGATGTTCGGTGCAGTGTTGCTGTGGGATCTGGCCGTGGCGGCGGCCGTACGGCATCCGGCCGTCATGCGGCATTTCGTGCGCTCGGTGCGGACCGTGGAAAAGGCCACCGGCCTGGTGCTCTGGGGCATGGCGCTTGCGGTGGCGGCGAGCGCCGTGGGGCGCTAGGGTACTCGCGCCACGCTCTGCAACGCGCAGCCGTCCGATGCCGTACCGGCGCTTTTTGGTCTATCTGTACCGGTACTGTACTGCGATGTGTGCCTAGACTGAGCCCCTGTCAGCCTTTCAGGAGCGCCGTCATGGCCCTGTTCTCCACGCCCCAATTTGTCGCCAGCACCAGTGTGATGCTGGCCTACAGCGCCTTCCTCCTGGTCTCGTCGATCACGCCCGGCCCCAACAACACCATGCTGCTGGCCTCGGGCGTGAACTTCGGCCTGCGCCGCACCGTACCGCACCTGCTGGGCATCTGCATTGGCATGGTGGTCATGATCACGGTGGTCGGGCTGGGCCTCGGGTCGGTATTCACGGCGCTGCCGTGGACGTGGAACGTGCTGCGCGTGGCGGCCACGGCCTATCTGGTCTGGCTGGCGTGGAAACTGGCCACGGCCGGCGGCCTGCAAGACCGCGAAGTGGCGCGGCCGATGACGTTCCTGCGCGCGGCGGCGTTCCAGTGGGTCAATCCGAAAGCGTGGGTGATGGCCGTGGGGGCGTGCAGCGCCTATGTGCTGCATCCCAATATCTGGGTCAACGCGGCGCTGATGGCGGTGCTGTGCGCGGCGGTCAATCTGCCCAGCATCACCACGTGGGCGGTGTTCGGGGCCGGGCTGCGCCGGTGGCTGGCAAATCCGCGCGTGCTGCGCGTCTTCAATGTGACGATGGCCGTGCTGCTGCTGGCCTCGCTGTGGCCGATCCTCGGCGCCAGCCCGCATGGGGCGTAGCGCCGGGAGGGCGGTCAGGCAGGTCTGTCAGACCAGGGCGCGGATGGTGCCCAGGTTGCGCCAGTAGCCCTTGACGTCCATGCCGCAGCCGAACACGTAGCGGTCTGGCACCTTGAACCCGCAGAAGTCAGGGTGCATCGGCTTCACCTTGGTCAGGGTCTTTTCGCACAGCACGGCGGCGTGGAATTCCCTGGCGCCCATGTCCATGATGCGCTGGCGGATGGCCGCCATGGTCTCGCCTTCATCGAGGATGTCGTCGAGCACCAGCACCACGCGGTCTTTGACCGACTCGCGCGGCGCCACGCGCCATTGCATCTCGCCACCCACGGTCTTGTTGTTGTAGCGCGAGAGGTGGATGTAGTCGAACTCCAGCGGGAACTGCAGCTTGGGCAGCAGCATGCCGGTGAAGACCACGGCGCCGCCCATCACGGACAGCACCAGCGGGAAGGCATCGCCCATCTTGTCGGTAATGTCGCGGGCCATGCGGTCCAGCGAGTCCTGCACCTCCTCGGCGCTGACGATCTCCTCGGAGCTGGCCCAGAGTTCGCGGGCCTGTTCGGCGGTCATCATGATCGGTGTCCTGTGTCGTGTCTTTTGCGGGAATGACGGTGGCGGCGGGTCAGCGGTTGAACAGGCCCTTCATGCCGCCCTTCATGGCACCCATCTGGCGCATCATCTTCATCATGCCGCCGCCCTTCAACTTCTTCATCATGCCTTGCATCTGGTCGAACTGGTTCAGCAGGCGGTTCACCTCCTGCACCGGCACGCCCGCGCCGGCCGCGATGCGGCGCTTGCGGCTGGCCTTGATCAGCTCCGGCTTGGCACGCTCGGCCGCCGTCATGCTGTTGATGATGCCTTCCATGCGGCGCACCTGCTTCTCGGCCTGGTCCATGTTGGCACCTTGCGCCTGCTGGGCGAACTGCGCCGGCAGCTTGTCCACCAGGCTGCCCAGGCCGCCCATCTTCTTCATCTGGCCGATCTGGGCCTTGAAGTCTTCGAGGTCGAAGCCGCCGGTCTTCTTGATCTTGTTGGCCAGCTTCTCGGCCGCTTCCATGTCCACGCCGCGCTGGGCTTCCTCCACCAGCGCGAGGATGTCGCCCATGCCCAGGATGCGCTGGGCCATGCGGTCGGCGTAGAACGGCTCCAGGCCGTCGAGCTTCTCGCCCACGCCCACGAACTTGATCGGGCGGCCCGTGATGTGGCGTACGGACAACGCGGCGCCGCCGCGGGCGTCACCGTCGAGCTTGGTCAGCACCACGCCGGTCAGCGGCAGCGCGTCGTTGAACGCCTTGGCGGTGTTCACGGCGTCCTGGCCCAGCATGGCGTCGACCACGAACAGCGTCTCGGCGGGCTTCAGCTCGGCGTGCAGCGCGGCAATCTCCTGCATCATCGCCTCGTCGATACCGAGCCGGCCGGCCGTGTCGACGATCAGCACGTCGTGATAGTGCTTGCGGGCCCAGTCCAGCGCGGCGCGGGCGATCTCCACCGGCTTCTGGTCGGGCTGCGAGGGGAAGAAGTCGGCGCCCACCTGCTCGGACACCGTCTTGAGCTGCGCGATGGCGGCGGGGCGATACACGTCGCACGACACTGTCAGCACCTTCTTCTTGCGGTTCTCCTTGAGCCACTTGGCCAGCTTGCCCGACGTGGTGGTCTTGCCGGCGCCCTGCAGGCCGGCCATCAGGATGACGGCGGGCGGCTGGACGTTCAGGTTCAGTTCGTTGACCTTGGGGTCGGCAACGGCATCGTCGCCGCCGATGACGGCGGTCAGCTCGCGCTGCACCACGCCCACCAGGGCCTGGCCCGGCGTGAGGCTCGTGACGACGTCCTCGCCGAGGGCCTTTTCCTTGACGCGGCCAATGAAGTCGCGCACGACGGGCAGCGCCACGTCGGCTTCGAGCATGGCCAGGCGCACTTCGCGCAGCATCTCGGCGGTATTGGCCTCGGTCAGTCGGGCCTCGCCGCGCATGGTCTTGACGACCCGCGCCAGGCGTTGAGTGAGGTTATCCAGCATGGCAGAAAGGGGGAGAAATTCGGCTTCTTGGCGTGGCGCAGCCGGCGCTGCAAAAGGCGTTGTGGCGGGAATCCATCGCCAGAACCGCCCGTGATGGCACTAGGGTAAACTGCGCAAATGGCCATTGTACTGTATGCCTTGACGGCACTTCTCTACGGCAGCCTGGCCTTTCATGGCTGGGCAACGCGCAACCCGCAACTGGCGGCCGCCGGCGGGGCCGCGGCCGGGCCAGCCGGACGTGCGGGTGCCGCCACGCTGTCGGTACTGATGCCGTCGCCCACGCCCAACGGCGGGCGCGCCAGCGGCCAGCCCGCCTGGTGGCATGCGCTGGTGATGGCCGCGCTGGTCAGCCACGGCGTGCTGCTCCATGAAACGATCTTCCCGGCCGATCGCATGATCTTCGGCTTTGCCTTCGCGCTGTCGGCCATGCTGTGGCTCGGCGTGGGCATCTACTGGATCGAAAGCTTCTTCTTCTCGCTGGCCGGGCTCGGCCTGATCGTGTTTCCGGTGGCGATGCTGGCCGGCCTGATGCCGCTGGCGTTTCCGGGCACGCAGATCCTGGGCTATGCCGCGCGTCCGCTGTTCAAGCTCCATTTCGTGATCGCCAACGTGGCCTACGGGCTGTTTACGCTGGCGGCGTTCCACGCGTTCCTGATGCTGCTGGCCGAGCGCCGGCTGCACGGTTTCAATCGCCCCACCGGCGCCGAGCCGGTGACGGACCGCTGGTTGGGCCGCTGGCTCGACCTGCTGCCGCCGCTGCTGACGCTGGAGAAACTGCTCTTCCGCCTGATCGCGGCCGGCTTCGTGCTGCTGACGCTGACGATTGCGTCCGGCTTCCTGTTTTCCGAGCAACTGTTTGCGCGGGCGTTCCGGGTAGACCACAAGACCGTCTTCGCCATCATCTCGTGGCTGATGTTCGGCGGCATCCTGGTCGGGCGGCGCTTCCGCGGATGGCGCGGCCGCACGGCCTTGCGGTGGGTGATCGCATCGTTCGGCATCCTGCTGCTGGCCTACGTGGGCAGCCGCTTCGTGATGGAAGTGGTGTTGCACCGGATTACCTGAGCGCCTTCCGGCGCCGCATCTGCCGGAACCTGACCAACCTTGCCTGCCTGGCGGACAAACGCCCCTGCCACCCTAGCGACCCCTAGCGTCGATCCGATCCGATTAGAACCGAATCCCCATGGCAAGAATCTTCCTCCTGCTGGCCGTCGTGCTGGGCTTTATCTGGTGGCTGCGCGCGCGGGCCAGCGCGCGCGAGGCCACCCGGCAGCCGCCGCGTGAGCCGGCGCCGGCGACTGACGACGCCATCCAGCCGATGGTCCAGTGCGCGCAATGCGGCGTGCACCTGCCCCGCCATGATGCGATTGCGTTCCAGGGGCTGCACTACTGCCGCCGCAGCCACCTGCCCGACACCGCCGGCGAGGGCCACGCATGAAGCGGCGGCCATCGGCCTGGTCCCGGCTGAGCGGCTGGCGCATGCTGGTCGATCTCTGGCGCCAGCCCGAGCCGCCTGAATTCCACTGGCGCCTGCTGCGCTATTTCTGCTGGACGCGCGCGGCGGTGGCGCTGCTGCTGCTGGGCTATGCGTGGCTGCCGCTGGAGCGCGCCAGCTCGGGCGTGGGCGTGGTCAGCATCGCGGCCACCGCGCGCACGGCGGCGGCCATTCCGGTGGTGGTGCCGTACCTGTGCGTGGCCCTGGTGACGTTGCTGGGCACGCTGTGGCGGCGCCGTTTCCATGTGCGCGTACGCGGCCAGGTCATCGTCGACCTGATGCTGCTGTCGGCCATCTACCTGGTGCTGGGCAGCAACGGCAACCATGGCGAGGGGCTGGCGATGATCTTCCTGCTGCCGGCGCTGGAAGCCGGGGCACTCACCAGCCTGCTGTTCGCGCTGTCCACGGCGGCCATCTCGGCCATGCTGGTGATGGCCAACCCGTTCCTGCAGACGCTGCTGGCGCGCCAGGCCGACGCCAACCTGCTGGGGTCCGGCCTGTTCGGGCTGGTGTTCATGATCGCCGCGCTGGTCATGTACACCCTGGCCAATCGCCAGATCGCACAGGAGCAGTTGGCGCTGGCGCGCGAGCAGGAGCTGCGCCTGCAGCAGCTGGTGAACCGCCTGATGGTCAACGACATGCAGGATGGCGTGATGCTGGTGCGCGCCAGCGGCGTGGTGGTGGCGGCCAATCCGGCGGCCTACGTGCTGCTGGGCGTGCAGGCGCACGAGCGCATCGGGCATGGTCAGGTGCGCTCGGGCGAATCAGACAACGCGCTGTTCGACCTGCGCCGTATTCCGCGCCTGCAGCCGCTGATGGAAATGCTGCGCGACTGGATCCGGCGCAAGGACGACGTGCCGCGCATCCTGCAGCTGCTGCCGCTGCCCTCGCGGCCCACGGCGTCGCGCAATCCCACGCTGCACACGCGCCTGCGCCTGCGCTTCGTGCTGCCGGGGCTGGCGGGCCTGCGCTCCACGCTGCAAGGGGCCACCACGGTGCCCGGCGGGCTCGATACCGCCGCGTGGCACGACATGTCGCCCGAGAGCGTGGCGCGGCTGCGCCTGGCGATTGCCCAGGACGAAGCCATGGCCTGGAGTTCGGAAGACGAGCGGCTGTTGCGCAGCGAGATGCGCGACACGGTGCTGGTGCATATCGAAAGCTGGGAGCGCATTGCGGAGCAGGTCCAGCAGGAAAAGCTGGCGGCGATGGGCCGGCTGGTGGCCAGCGTGGCGCACCAGATCCGCAATCCGCTGGCGGCCATCAGCCAGGCAAACGAACTGCTGGCCGACTCCGGCGGCGAGGGCCAGATCGACGCCCGGCTGCTGCGCATCATCAGCGACAACGTGCGCCGGCTGGACCAGGTGGTGGCCGACGTGCTGCAGTTATCGCGCCGCCCCAAGACCGGCAACAGCGCGGTAGACCTGGCGCAGGCGCTGCCGGAAATCGTCGATCGCTGGCGGCTGGAGATGCGGTCGCGTGCGGGCGCCCGCGCCGAGATCAACCCCAATGCGATCCGCGTGACGGTGGACTTGCAGGGCCCGGTGATCTTCGATGCGGCGCAGCTGCAACAGGTGCTGGGCAACCTGCTCGACAACGCGTGGCGGTATTGCAGCCGGCTGCCCGGCGCCATCCGCCTGCTGGCACACGCGCTGGACCAGCATCACGCCGAACTGATCGTCTGGAACGATGGCGCCGAGGTCACGCGCGATCAGCAGCGCAGCCTGTTCGAACCGTTCTTCACCAGCAATCCGCAGGGCACCGGGCTGGGTTTGTTCATGGCGCGCGAGCTGTGCGGGGCCAACGACGCACAGGTGCGGTATGGCGCCATCCTGCTCGATGCGTTGCTGGAACGCACCGGCATGCTTGCCGGGGGTGCTCGCGATACACTCCCGGCCAAGGCTTTCGTCCTGACGATACGCATCCAGACGCCTGAGCTGGTGGCCGCCACGGCCGCCGCCGGCTAGTGGTATCTCGACGTATCGCACAACATCACCGACCCCTTCACCCATGCCAGCCAGACCGCCCGCCCCCGATCCGATACTCGTCATCGACGACGAGGCCGACCTGCGCGAGCTGCTCGATATCTCGCTGCGCCGCATGGGGCATGACGTGGTGATGGCCGGCTCGCTGGCCGAGGCGCGCCTGCGCCTGGCCGAACGCCGCTACAGCCTGGTGCTGACCGACATGCGTCTGGGCGACGGGCTGGGCATCGAGATCGTGCGCCAGTTGTCGGCCTCGCCCGAGCGCACGCCGGTGGCCGTGATCACGGCCTACGGCAGCGCCGACAACGCGGTGGACGCGCTCAAGGCCGGCGCCTTCGACTACATTGCCAAGCCGGTTTCGCTGGATCAGCTGCGCACGCTGATCCTGAACGCGCTGGGCCGCCAGCACCGCGCGCCGGTGGATGGGGCCAGCGCGGGCGAGGCGCCCGAGATTGGCGAGCGCGCCGCGGGCCTGCTGCCGGGGTTGTCGGCAGCCATCCAGGAAGTGCGGCGCTCGCTGTCGCGCCTGGCGCGCAGCATGGCGCCGGTGGTGATCAGCGGGGAATCGGGCAGCGGCAAGGAGCGCGCCGCGCGCGCCATCCACGCCATCAGCGCGCGGTCGGCGCATCCGTTCGTGGCCGTGAACTGCGGGGCCATTCCCGAAACGCTGATGGAGGCGGAGTTCTTCGGCCATGTGAAGGGCGCCTTCACGGGCGCCGACGCGGAGCGCGGCGGCTTCTTCCAGGCCGCCCACGGCGGCACGCTGATGCTGGACGAGGTGGCGGACCTGCCGCTGGCCATGCAGGTGAAGCTGCTGCGCGCGCTGCAGGAGCGCCGCGTGCGCAAGATCGGCGCCAGCAAGGAAGACACCGTGGACGTGCGCGTGATGTGCGCCAGCCACAAGGACCTGGCCGCGATGGTGGCGGCCGGCTCGTTCCGGCAAGACTTGTACTACCGGCTCAACGTGCTGGAACTGCGCATGCCCACGCTGCGCGAGCGCGTGGAAGACGTGCCGATGCTGGCCCATGCCATTCTCGAGCATCTGGCGGCCCGCTATGGCGATGCGCATCCGAAGCGGCTGTCGCCCGCCGCGCTGGAGCGGCTGACCAACTACCCGTTCCCCGGCAACGTGCGGGAACTGGAAAACCTGCTCGAACGCGCGTATGCGTTTGCGGAGACCGACGCCATCGAGGTGGCCGACCTCGGGCCGCTGGACGCCGGCATGGAGCGGGCGGCGCAGCGGCAGCAGGGCATGGCGCCCGCGCCGGCATCGGCCACGCCAGCCGGCATGGCTCCCGCGCCCGGCTACCAGCCCTGGGGGGCGGCGCCCGCCTGGCCCGGTATCGGCGTGGCGGTGCCCGAGGTGCCCGAGGCGCCTGAAGCGCCGTCCGCCGCGGAGGCGCCCGAGGGCGACCCGCTGGGTGCGGCGCTGGCCGACGTGGTGTTCCCGATCGACCTGCCCGCGCGCCTGGAGGCCGTGGAGCGCGAACTGATCCTGCGCGCGCTGCGGCAGACCGGCTTCAACCGGACGGCGGCCGCGCCGCTGCTGGGGCTGAACTTCCGCCAGCTGCGCTACCGGATCCAGCAACTCGGGATACGCGACGAGCGCGAGGGGCGCGATGGCCGCGAGGGGGGCGAGGGCAGTGAAGACGGTGAGTCGCTGGCCGAAGGCGAGGGGCGCGATGCCTGACAAGATCCCCGCCGCGATACCAGCGGCGATACCAGCCGTGGTGCCGGCGCCCGAGTTCGTGCCCGATGCCGAAGGCTGGGTGGAGGCCGCCCGGCGCGTGCCGTCGCCGAACTTCGATGCGCGTCCGCCGGGCCTGCCGCTGGACGTGGTGGTGATCCACAACATCAGCCTGCCGCCCGGCCAGTTCGGCACCGGCGATATCGAGGCGTTCTTCCAGAACCGGCTCGATGCGACGCGGCACCCGTTCTTCGAGACGATCCGCGACGTGCGTGTGTCCGCGCATTTCCTGATCGCCCGTGACGGCGAACTGGTGCAGTTCGTCGCGTGCACGCAACGCGCGTGGCACGCCGGGCAGTCGGAATACTGTGGCCGGCAGCGCTGCAACGATTTTTCGATCGGCATCGAGATCGAGGGTGCCGACGACCAGCCCTTCACGCCGGCCCAGTACCACACGGCGGCACGGCTGGTAAGCGGGCTGCGCGCGGCCTATGCCATCGAGGGCGTGGCCGGCCACAGCGACATCGCCCCGGGGCGCAAGACCGATCCCGGCCCGCATTTCGACTGGCGCCGGTTTGCCGCGCTGGCGGGGCTGCCGGCGGCGCTGCTGCCGTATCGGACGTAGCTGCACAACCCTCGTGCCGGCCGGGGCACTTGCCCCAACCCGGCGCAAATCCCGCTACAATCGCGCCCCCGCCGGCATGCCGGCCGCCCCATCGTGGATCACCTATCGGTGATCCATTCCAATTAAAAAATTTTCGAAATTTTGTGCGCCACCGAACGTGCTGCCGTAAAGCCTTGAGGCAGCGCGCTTTGCGGGAATGTGGCGCCGCCGCACTGCCGGCACCTCTGTCGCATCGGCGCTTGTCAAGACTGGTCATGCAGTCTCTTTTCACTATACTTAGCCCAGTTTTTCGACGAGACCACTATATCTAGTGGTTTCACCGGGGGAACGGCCCCGATGTGACGTGGACATCGCAGCGACATGCGGCGCCCGCATCATGTTGGTCGATGGGGCCGGAGCAGCACCAAAAGTCCCTAGCAAAGTGTCCGCACGAGCAGTTTGGTTCGCATCTGGCTTTGCCTGAATCAAGTGTCGTATCAAGCGCATTTTGCTAGGGACTTTGTCGTCTACGTACAAGAACCAGAAGCATTCATACAGGGTTAATACAGGAGTTACCTCATGCAAACGGCCCAGAACGAACAACAAACCACCGGCGTGACTGGCGTTGTCGGCGCAGCCGCCGGCACGTCGCAGCAGAACCCCGCCGCTGCAGGCGTTTCGTATCAGGATTACAAGCTGATCCGCCGCAACGGCGCCGTGGTGTCGTTCGAACCGAACAAGATCGCCGTGGCCATGACCAAGGCGTTCCTGGCCATTAATGGCGGCCAGGGTGCGGCGTCCGCGCGCGTGCGCGAGATCGTCGAGCAACTGACCCAGAACGTGGTGCGCGCGCTGGTGCGCAGCCGCCCGAACGGCGGCACGTTCCATATCGAGGACGTGCAGGATCACGTGGAACTGGCGCTGATGCGCTCGGGCGAGCATGAGGTGGCCCGTGCCTATGTGCTGTACCGCGAAAAGCGTACGCAGGAACGCGCCCAGGCCAATGCCCAGGCCGTGGCCCGCGTGCAGCAGGGCGGTGTGTCGATCAACGTGACCGACAACGGCGTGACCCATCCGCTGGACCTGGCCGCCCTGCATGCGCTGATCGACAACGCCTGCGGTGGCCTGGGCGACGCCGTCAGCGCCGAGCCGATCCTGAAGGAAACGCTGAAGAACCTGTACGACGGCGTGCCGATGACGCAGGTCTACGACTCGGCCATCCTGGCCGCGCGTACGCTGATCGAGAAGGACCCGGCCTACAGCCAGGTGACCGCCCGTATCCTGCTGCACACCATCCGCAAGGAAATCCTCGGTGCCGAAGTGACGCAGGCCGAGATGTCGACGAAGTACGCCGAGTACTTCCCGAAGTTCATCGCCCGCGGTATCGAGGCCGAGCTGCTGGACGAGAAGCTGGCCACGTACGACCTGGCCCGCCTGGGCGCCGCGCTGGACGCCTCGCGCGACTTCCAGTTCAACTACCTGGGCCTGCAGACGCTGTACGACCGCTACTTCCTGCACGTGGAAGAGACGCGCATCGAGATGCCGCAGGCGTTCTTCATGCGCGTGGCCATGGGCCTGGCGCTGGAAGAGAAGGACCGCGAAGCCCGCGCCATCGAGTTCTACCAGCTGCTGTCGTCGTTCGACTTCATGTCGTCCACGCCCACGCTGTTCAACTCCGGCACGCGCCGCTCGCAGCTGTCGTCGTGCTACCTGACCACGGTCTCCGACGACCTGGAAGGCATCTACGAAGCGCTCAAGGAAAACGCGCTGCTGTCGAAGTTCGCCGGCGGCCTGGGCAACGACTGGACCAACGTGCGCGCGCTGGGCTCGCACATCAAGGGCACCAACGGCAAGTCGCAGGGCGTGGTGCCGTTCCTGAAGGTGGTCAACGACACGGCCGTGGCCGTGAACCAGGGCGGCAAGCGCAAGGGCGCGGTCTGCGCGTACCTGGAAACGTGGCACCTGGACATCGAGGAATTCCTGGAGCTGCGCAAGAACACCGGCGACGACCGCCGCCGCACGCACGACATGAACACGGCCAACTGGATTCCGGACCTGTTCATGAAGCGCGTGATGGAAAACGCCGAATGGACGCTGTTCTCGCCGGCCACCTGCCCGGACCTGCACGACAAGGTCGGCAAGGCATTCGAGCAGGCCTACCTGGGCTACGAAGCCCGCGCGGCCAGCGGCGAGCTGAAGCTGTTCAAGAAGGTGCCGGCCATGCAGCTGTGGCGCAAGATGCTGGGCATGCTGTTCGAGACCGGCCATCCGTGGATCACGTTCAAGGACCCGTGCAACATCCGCAGCCCGCAGCAGCACGTGGGCGTGGTGCACAGCTCGAACCTGTGCACGGAAATCACGCTGAACACGAACGAAAGCGAAATCGCCGTGTGCAACCTGGGTTCGGTGAACCTGCTGGCGCACCTGAAGCAGCAGGCCGACGGCACGCACGTGCTGGATCACGCCAAGCTGCAGAAGACCATCCGCACCGCGATGCGCATGCTCGACAACGTGATCGACATCAACTACTACGCGGTGGAGAAGGCGCGCAATTCGAACCTGCGCCACCGTCCGGTGGGCATGGGCATCATGGGCTTCCAGGATTGCCTGCACGTGCTGCGCACGCCGTACGCCAGCGACGCCGCCGTGAAGTTTGCCGATACGTCGATGGAAGCGGTCTGCTACTACGCCTACCAGGCGTCGACCGAGCTGGCTGAAGAGCGCGGCCGCTACAGCACGTACGAGGGTTCGCTGTGGGATCGCGGCATCCTGCCGCAGGATTCGCTGAAGCTGCTGGCCGAAGAACGCGGCGGCTACCTGGACGTGGACCTGTCGTCGACGATGGACTGGGACAGCCTGCGCGCCCGCATCAAGCAGCACGGCATGCGCAACTCGAACTGCATCGCGATCGCCCCGACCGCGACCATTTCGAACATCATCGGCGTCTCTGCCTGCATCGAGCCGACGTTCCAGAACCTGTACGTGAAGTCGAACCTGTCGGGCGAATTCACGGTGGTGAACGACTTCCTGGTGCGCGACCTGAAGGCGCGCGGCCTGTGGGACGAAGTGATGGTGGCCGACCTGAAGTACTTCGACGGCTCGCTGGCCCGCATCGACCGCATTCCGCAAGACCTGCGCGACATCTACGCCACGGCGTTCGAAGTGGAACCGACCTGGCTGGTAGAGGCCGCAAGCCGCCGCCAGAAGTGGATCGACCAGGCCCAGTCGCTGAACATCTACATGGCCGGCGCGTCGGGCAAGAAGCTGGACGACACCTACAAGCTGGCCTGGCTGCGCGGCCTGAAGACCACGTACTACCTGCGCACGATCGCCGCCACGCACGTGGAGAAGTCCACCGTGACGCGCGGTTCGCTGAACGCGGTGTCGTCGGGCGCCGACGGCCAGTCGGGTATCGACGCGGCCGCCGCATCGGCCCCGGCCATGCCGGAAGCCGAAGGCGCGGTCTGCACGATGCGTCCGGGCGACCCCGGCTTCGACGAGTGCGAAGCCTGCCAGTAGGCAACACCTGAAAGTACCCTCGGTCTGCTCCCCTCTTCCGCCTGGCGGGAGAGGGGCCGGGGGAGAGGGCCAGGCGCATCGATAGCCGATTTGCCTAAGCTGACCACAGCCGCCCCTGATCGAATCACCGGAGAACACAACATGCTGAGCTGGGACGACGACGTTCAAGCCACGCCGCAAGCTGCCCCGCAGCCTGCCCTGCAACCCGCCGCACCGGCTGCCACGGTCGACCAGCAAGGCGTCCTGCCGCCTGCTGCAACCGCCCCGTCGGGCATCCTCGGCAACAATCCGAACGCCGCCGCCGCCCAGAGCACGCGCCGCGTGAACGCCGCCGACAAGCGCGTGATCAACGGTGCCACCGACGTGAACCAGCTGGTGCCGTTCAAGTACAAGTGGGCGTGGGAAAAGTACCTGGCCGGCTGCGCCAACCACTGGATGCCGCAGGAAATCAACATGTCGCGCGACATCGCCCTGTGGAAGGACCCGAACGGCCTGACCGAGGACGAGCGCCGCATCATCAAGCGCAACCTGGGCTTCTTCGTGACGGCCGACTCGCTGGCCGCCAACAACATCGTGCTGGGCACCTACCGCCAGATCACCGCGCCGGAATGCCGCCAGTACCTGCTGCGCCAGGCCTTCGAGGAGGCCATCCACACGCACGCGTACCAGTACATCGTGGAGTCGCTGGGCCTGAACGAGGCCGAGATCTTCAACGCGTACCATGAAGTGCAGTCGATCCGCGACAAGGATGAGTTCCTGATCCCGTTCATCGACACGCTGACCGATCCGTCGTTCAAGACCGGCACGCCGGAGAACGACCAGAAGCTGCTGAAGAGCCTGATCGTGTTCGCCTGCATCATGGAAGGCCTGTTCTTCTACGTGGGCTTCACGCAGATCCTGGCGATGGGCCGCCAGAACAAGATGACCGGCGCCGCCGAGCAGTACCAGTACATCCTGCGCGACGAGTCGCTGCACTGCAATTTCGGCATCGACCTGATCAACCAGATCAAGCTCGAGAACCCGCACCTGTGGACGGCCGAGTTCAAGGCCGAGATCATCGAGCTGTTCAAGAAGGCCGTGGACCTGGAGTACCGCTACGCCGAGGACACCATGCCGCGCGGCGTGCTGGGCCTGAACGCCCCGATGTTCAAGGGCTACCTGCGCTACATCTGCAACCGCCGTTGCCAGCAGATCGGCCTGGACCAGCTGTTCCCGAACGAGGAAAACCCGTTCCCGTGGATGAGCGAGATGATCGATCTGAAGAAGGAACGCAACTTCTTCGAAACGCGCGTGATCGAGTACCAGACCGGCGGCGCGCTGTCGTGGGACTGATTTGAAGCGTCGTTGTAACGTCTAAAGGGTCGGCTGCGGCATCGGTATTACACGCAATCAACAACAAGCAGCCGGGACGGGTGTGACGGACATCGGGTGAAAGCCCGGTGTCCGTTTTTTCTTTGCGGACGCACGGTTTTTGCAGGTGTGAGGGCGACAGGCTATAAAACTGTGTAATCGCACGGTTTCTGGTGCTGTCGGCGGTTTGCATGCGAAAACACTGCGATCGACTAGTTTTCGGCTTGTCCGCGTGCTATGTTTCAAAAAACTCGCCAATCGCACAGTCTGACAACCGCCCCTATGCAATACACCATCCAGCAGGCCTCGGAAATCGGGGGCGTCATCCGCGCCGCCCGCAAGGCCGCCGACATGCGGCAGGACGACGCTGCGGGCAGTGTCGGGGTCAGCGAATCGTTCATGGTCAAGGCCGAGCGTGGCGCGGAAACCGTCCAGTGGGGCAAGCTGTTCCAGATCCTCGAAGGGATGGGCGTGCGCGTGATCGTCGATATTCCGAACACGGATTTGGCTGCGCTGACCGAGCAACTGGCCCGCGCGGAGCGCAGAGCGCAAGCACGCAAACGGCGCGCCGCAGGTAGCCCGGAGGCGTCCGCAAAGGGCCGATCTGGTGAAGGGGGAAAGGTAGATGAGTGACCGCCAATTGCTGGCGTCGATCGACGGAAGCGTTGTCGGCACGCTGGGCGAGGATCGCAATCTCTGGGCCTTTCAGTATGCGAGCCAATGGCTCGCCGATCCGTCGGCATTTGCGCTGAGCCCGCATCTGCCATTGCAAGCCGGGCCGCAGGCCGATGGCGCCACCGAGCGTGCGGTGCAGTGGTACTTCGACAACTTGCTGCCGGAGGAAGGCGTGCGTGCGCTACTGGCCCGCGATGCGGGGCTGCGCGACATCCACGATGCTTTCGCCCTGCTCGAGTACTACGGGCGGGAATCCGCAGGCTCGCTCACGCTGCGCAGACCTGACGACACGCCGCCTGCCGACGAGGCAATGCGACGGCTGACCGACGCGGAACTCGACGCACGGATCCGCGACTTGCCAGCCGTGCCGCTGACGCACGACGCGCCGAAGAAGATGTCGTTGGCCGGCGCGCAGCACAAGCTGGCCGTGGTGCTGCGCGATGGCGAACTCTACGAGCCGGGCGGGCAGGCCGTCTCCACGCACATCCTCAAGCCCGAACATCCGCAAGCCGGCAGCTATCCGTGCTCGGTCATCAACGAATGGTTCATCATGCGCCTGGCCGGCCGCGTGGGGCTGGACGTACCCGAAGTCGAGCGCCGCTATGTGCCGGCCCCGGTCTACCTGATCCAGCGTTTCGATCGGGAAATGCGCAATGGCGTGGCCAGGCGGCTGCATGCCATCGACGGCTGCCAGTTGCTCAACCTGGCGCCCACCATGAAGTATTCGGCATGGTCGCTGGGCTCGCTGCTGGGTCTGGCGAACGCATGCCGCGCACGGGCTGTCGCAAGGCTGCGGATCTATCGCTGGCTGCTGTTCTGCATCCTGGTGGGCAACGGCGATTCGCATCTCAAGAACCTGAGCTTCCTGCTCGATCGCGACGGCATTTCGCTGGCACCGCACTACGACCTGCTTTGCGAAAGCGTCTACGAAACCCGCGCGTACAGTCCGCGGGAGCGCTGGCCTGATCTCGTCGAATTTACAAGCCCGATTGCCGGCGTGCAGCGCTATGCGGCATTTACCCGCACGTTGCTGCTGGAGGCAGGGCAATCGCTGGGACTGGCGCCCGCCACCGCGGCGCGGCAACTCGACGACATGCTGCGTCAAATTCCCGTGCAGGCCGACGGGCTGATTGCCGAGACCATCGCGGAGAACGAGCAGCTGAGTGTGGCCCGCCCCGAACTGCGCGCCACGCTGGCCGGCGAAATGCAGCTGCTGCGCGCCATCCGGCATGTGGTGATCGGCGAAACCGTGTCGCGCCTCGGGGCCTGAACAAGCCTGACGAGGCCTGAACAAGCCTGACGAGGCCTGAGCAAGCCTGAGCAAGCCTGCGCTGGTCGGAACCAGGGCGCCCGGTTTGCCGTCGGTTCAGTCCGCCGTCGCCCCCGAGCGCTTCACCACTGACGACCACTTCCGGATCTCGCTGTCGACGAACTTGCCGGTGTCGGCGGGCGTCATCTGCATCGGTTCCGACCCGCGATCGGTGATGAACTTGTGCAGTTCGGGCGACTGCAGCGCCTTGACCGTTTCCGCATTGAGCTGGGTGACGATGGCCGGCGGCGTGCCGGCCGGAGCCAGCATCACGGCCCAGCCCAGCGCCTCGAAGCCGGGCACGCCTTCCTCGCGCACGGTATGCACCGCGGGCAGTTGCGGCACGCGCTTTGCCGTGGTTACGGCCAGCGGCACGGCCTTGCTGGTCTGGATCAACGGCATGGCGGCGGTGACCGAATCCACCATCAGCGGAATCTGGTTGCCGAGGAAGTCCGCCTGCGCCGGGCCGCTGCCCTTGTAGGGAATGTGGACGATGAAGATGCCGGTCTGCGCCTTGAGCATCTCGGCCGACAGGTGCTGCGTGCCGCCGATGCCGGCGCTGGCGTAGCTGTACTTGCCCGGTGCGGCCTTGGCCTTGGCGATCAGGTCATGCAGCGACGTGAAGCCCGATTGCGGCGTGGCCAGGAACACCAGCGGCACCGAGAACACGCCCGAGACCGGCGCGAAATCCTGGCGCGGATCGTAGTTCAGCTTCTTGTAGAGCGTCTGGTTGATCGCCATCGCGCTGCCGGCCATGACCAGCGTGTAGCCGTCGGCCGGGGCCTTGGCGGCCACCTCCATGCCGATGTTGCCGCCCGCGCCGGCCCGGTTCTCCACGATCACCGACTGCCCAAGCTGGCGGCCAAGCTTCTCGGCCAGCGCGCGCGCGAAGATGTCGGTGGCTTGTCCGGGCGGGAAGGGCACGATCAGCTTGATGGGGCGTTCGGGCCAGGCGGCCTGGGCGGTGCCGGCGGCGGCCAGCAGCAGGGCGGCCAGCGCGCGGCTGGCGTGGGGGCGCAACGACTTCAAGGGGTTCTCCTCAACGGTGGGTACATTGGCGACGTCCGTGGCGTCTCGCGTGTCTTGTTATGTATGGTTTGCAGGACATTCTACGCCTGCGCGCTTTTCAGAATCGGCTCAAAGACGTTCGGACTTTGCGTGTCTACGATCAACGGCAGTCAACACCCAAGGAGAGTGTCTCGATGCAAGCCGTTGTTCTGCACCACCTGGGCGAAGCGCCGCGCTTCGGCACCTTTCATGATCCCGAGCCACGGGAGGGCGAGATTCTCGTCCGGATGACGGCGGCCGTGATCCGGCCAGCCGACCTCGCCATCGCGCGCGGCCGGCATCCGTGCATGCCGCTGCAACTGCCGTACGTGTGCGGGCGCGATGGCGTGGGATATCTGGCCGACGGCCAGTCCGTCTACTTTCGTGCCAGCCGCAGCCCGTACGGCGCCATGGCCGAGTTCGTACCGGCGGAATGGGTGGTGCCGATACCAGAGGGCGTGGATCCGGCGATGGCCGCCGCGCTGGTCGGCCCCGCGTTGACCGCGTGGCTGCCGTTGTCGGTGCGGGCGGACCTGATGCCCGGCGAGACCGTGATGGTGCTGGGCGCATCGGGCGTGGTGGGACGGCTGGCCGTGCAGGCGGCACGGCTCCAGGGCGCGGGCCGGGTCATCGCGGCCGGGCATCGCGTCGACCTGCTGACGCTGCTCGGTGCCGATGCGCTGATCGACCTCGGGCAGCCGCCCAGCATGCTGCGGCACGCCTTTGCCACCTATGCGGCCGACGGCATCGACGTGGTGCTGGACTTCGTCTGGGGCGAGACGCTGGAGCTGCTGCTGTCGGCGCTGGTGCAGTCCGACAGCCCGCCGATGGCGGCGGCCGATCGTGGCGTGCGCGTGGTATCGGCGGTCGACCGGCGCGCGGGCAGCGTGATGATGGCGCCCACCGCGGTGCGTGACTCGCGGGTGGTGCTGATGGGCTGCGGGCCCGCCAACCATCCACCCGCGGAGGATCTCATCCTGCTGGTGCGGGAAATCCTGGCCTGCATGCGGGATGGCGACCTGGCGCTCGAAATCGAACCGGTGCCGATGGACCAGGTGGCGGTTGCCTGGCAACGCGCGGCAGAAACCGAGCGCCGCGTGGTGCTGACGTGCGCATGACGCGGCCGCCGCCCAGGTTGCCCCGGTGCCGGGCTGGCCCTCAGGACTGTGAGGGCCCTCGGGGGGATCTAGGCCCCTGGGACTCTAAGGCCGCGCCAGGACGGTGCTCAGGCGGCCTTGCGTTCGAGCGGGGCGGCAGCCGTGACCGGCGTGCCGTCGGCCTTGCGTTCGCCGCCCAGCGCTTCGGTCAGTTCGGCCATCAGGCCGGCCAGTTCGCCAGCCATCAGCGCGAAGTCGGCGTCGAAGCGTTCATTTTCGTCGTGGAGCGTGGCGTCGGCCTGTTCCTTGATCACGTCGAGCGGGTTCACGCGTTTGACCGCCAGGGCATCGGTCAGCACGAACGACACACGGTCGTTCCAGGTCATGGCCAGGCGGGTGCAGCGCTTGCCGGCGGCAATGTGGCGGCGCAGGTCCTCGGGGTCGAGCGGATGGCGCACGTAGCGCACCGTGGCCTTGCTCTCGCTGCTCGACTGCAGCTCGATTTCCTGGTCGACGGTAAAGCCTGCCGGGGCGGTGTCGGTGGCCAGCCATTCGGTCATGGCCGCAACGGGCGACAGGTTGACCTGCAGGCCCACCACGGGCAGCGGATCGATGGCCTTGAACAGCATGCCGCGCACTTCATCGGCCTTGGCGGTGCCGGCGGCGTCGATGGCCAGCCAGCCATTGACCGGATCGATCCAGACGCGCGTGTCGCGGCGGATGCTGAATGCGCGCGGCAGCAGTTCCTCGGTGATCTGCTCCTTCAGCTCCTTGAGCTGCTTGCGGCCCGGCTTGAAACCTTGCTGCTCTTCAAGTTCGGCCGCACGAGCCTTGGTGACCTGGTTGACCACGGTGGCGGGCAGCAGCTTTTTTTCGGTGCGCAGCACCAGCAGCATCTGCTTGTTGACGCAGTGCACCAGCTGGTCGTTGTCACGCGGCGATGCCCAGCCCTGGGTCTGCATTTCCAGGCTGGTACCCGGGTAGAACGCGTGCTTGGCCAGGCAGGCCTCGACGTCTTCGGCGGAAAGCGTCCACGGGGCGGAGAAACGATGAATCTGGAGATTCTTGAACCACATGAGAATTCGGCCTCGCGTACGGGTTGGAAAAAAGCAAGGGACGAATTCTAACGGGTAGACGGCGGGACGAATGTAAGAAAAAAAGCGTCCGGTGCGCGGAACATCGGGTTCCGCGCACCGGACGCCTGTGGTACCGCCAGATGCAGTCCGGCGCGTCGCCGGCGCATCGGGGGGTGTCAGATGTCGAGCTTTGAGATCTTCGTGCCTTCCAGGCTCAGGCCAGCCATCAGGCCCGCATTGGTCATGGCGAAACCGATGATTGGCTGCTGGGCCGTGTTGGTGTCGATCTGGCCGTTGGCACCGATCGTGGCCAGCGCTACCGTGGCGTCTGCGCCCACCTGCCAGCCGCTGCTGCGCACGAACTTGTCGTAGGCTTCCTGCGTCATGAACATCAGGACGAAAGCCTTGGACTGCGCGCCAATCTGCCAGCCGATGGAGCCCGAGATGGCCCGGTAGTAGCCACGGTTGGCGCCGCCAGAGCGGAGCACGCCGTCGCCATACTCGCCACCCACGACAAAGCCGGCGGACAGCAGCTTCGGGAAGATCAGGATGCCCTTGGCCTTGGCGCCAAGATCGCGCGCGCCATTGGCGGTGGCATACAACCGGTTCAGCGTATCGGTGGCGCCGGTATCGATCTCGCGGCGCTTGGAGGCGGCATCGCCAGAGTCTTTCGGACCGGTCACGCTACAACCTGTGAGCGTCAGTGCGCCCACTGAAAGGCCAGTGAGGCCGACAAGCCCAGCACTGCCGGCGGACAGGAAGGTTCGACGTTTCATTGTTTCCTCCAGGAGGGTTCTCATGTGTTGCAACCGCCTCTACAGCATAGGCGGGCAAGGCACATCCGCAAATGCGATTTTGTCTGACACGGGGGTGGAGGGGCTCTGACATGACATAGTCATACTTTCTTGCAATTCATCGGAACCAATTCCGGAACCAGCCCTCCGTGGGCTCAGTCTTTGATGCATGCATAAGACAATCGCCCCAGTTTCCATGTCCGCCGGCCACGCCGCTTCTCCACTTTCGCCACAGATTTCCGATCCGCATGGTGCGCCGCAGCGCCGCCAGCCACTTCGGTGGCGTGGCCTCGGCGCGATGACGGTGCCGTTGGCCAGCCTGCTGCTGGCCGCGTGCGCGTCACAGCCGGCGGTGGAGTCGGCCGAGACCAAGCAGGAAGTGGCGCAGATGAATTCGGGCTGGCAGGCCGAGCGCGCCAAATACATGGATTGTGTGCAGGATCGCGCTGGCGACGGCGCCAAGGGCAAGGGCACGTCGAAGGAAGTGGCCGCCGGCGCCATCGACGCGTGCAAGGACCAGCTCAAGGTCATGCACGATGCCTTCCAGTCCTATCTGTCGGCCCAGATGAGTTCGGCCCACGGCCAGAACAGCGCGCGCCAGGCGGCGGACCGCGTGACCACCGATACCCGTGAAAAGGCGCGTACCTACCTGACACGCTACGTCGAGGTGGAGCGCTACAAGGCGGGGCAGCGCTAAGTCGCTTGTCGGCTCACCTTTTGCCAGATTTGCCAATGCGGCGCCGCAACAGCGGCGCCGTTTTTCATGGCATGCCGATCACAGCATGGCCAGCGGCTGCGCATGACGTGGCGGCGGAAACAGCTTGTCCAGCTCGGCCAGTTGCGCCGGATCGAGGGTGAAATCCAGCGCGCCGATGTTCTCGCGCAGGCGTTCGCGCTGCCCGGTTTTCGGAATGGCGATGATGTCGTCGAACGTCAGCAGCCAGGCCAGCGCGGCCTGGGCAGGCGTCATGCCGTGGTCTTCGGCAAAGCGCTGCAAGCCCGGATTGCGTAGCAGCCGCGCCTGTTCGATAGGCGAGTAGGCCATGACCGGCACGTTGCGCGCCCGCAACCACGGCAGCAGATCGAATTCGATGCCGCGCCGGCTGAGGTTGTAGAGCAACTGGTTCACGGCCACGGCATCGCCACCCGGCACGTCCCACAATTCCTCCATGTCGGCCAGGTCAAGGTTGCTGACGCCGAAATGCCGGATCTTGCCGGCCTGCTGCAGCGCCTGGAACGCTTCGATGGTTTCCTCGAACGGCGCGTCGCCGCGCCAGTGCAGCAGGTAAAGATCCAGGCGATCGGTGCCAAGCCGGCGCAGACTGCGCTCGCAGGCGGCCACCGTGCCCTTGCGGCTGGCATTGTGCGGGTACACCTTGCTGACGAGAAAGGCCTCGTCGCGCCGGCCGGCAAGGGCCTCGCCGATCAGCGATTCCGACAGGCCTTCGCCATACATCTCGGCCGTGTCGATCAGGCGCAGGCCCATGTCCAGGCCCATCTGCAGCGTGGCGATTTCCCCGGCGCGGGTGTGGCGATGGTCGCCGATATTCCAGGTACCCATGCCCAGCGCGGGAACGCGCTCGCCGCCGGGCAGCGTGACTTGCTTCATGCGATGCCTCCGGTAATGCGGATTCAGTCCTCCACACTAGTGAACATCGCGAAGTGGCACAAGCACGCCGCCCGCAGGGCACTCTTAACCGGGCCGCAGCAATTGCCGCTGGCCTCGGCGATGCCCAGGGGGCGACGGGCCATGCTCAGCGGTGCTGGTGCCGGAACTCCTGGGTCTTGCCACCGTAGCCGTAGGCGGCTGCCCGGGCGTCGATGACATAGATATACGACACCGGGTTCACGTCGCCGATCACCTCCGACAGCGCGGCAAACGCCTGTTTCAGGTATTCGGCCTTTTCCGCCTTGGTGTTGGTCTCGTCGGTCACGCTGATGTCGAGCTGGAACGCGTTGCGGCCGTGGTCCAGCTCGGACAGCGCCGTGCCGCCGATGAACCACTGCTCGCGCGGAATGTACGTCACGGTGGTGGCAATCACGGGCGCTTCCTTGCCCAGCACGCGCTGGGTGAGTTCGCCAACGGTGGCAACGGCACGGCGGGTCAGTTCGGCATCGAATTGGCCTGCAATCTGCAGCGATACGTGGGGCATGACGGGCTCCTTCCTGGGTAGTGTTTTCACGGTGCGGCGCGTTGCAAAACGTGCTGCGGTGATGTCATGGTAGGTGCTGCCTTGATATCGGAAAAGCGGGAATATACGATGTCATCTATCGGCAATACCGAAATGACATCATGCGCGGATTCGAGACGGACCAGCTCAGGACTTTTGTGACGGTGGCGGAAAGCGGCAGCCTCTCGGCGGCCGCGCCGCGGTTGTTTCTTTCGCAATCGTCGGTCAGCGAGCAGTTGCGCAAGCTGGAGGAGCGGGCCGGCGTGCCGCTGCTCACGCGCGGCAAGAAAGGGGCCGCGCTGACCCCGGCCGGTGCGCGTTTGCTGGACTACGCGCGGCGCATCCTGTCGCTGAATGCGCTGGCGATGGCGGAACTGCGCGGGCAGTCGCTTGACGGCGAATTGCGGCTCGCGGTGACCGACTATTTCCGCCCCGGTGAGATCGCCGGCATGTTGCGGCGGCTGCGTGACCGCTACCCGCACCTGAAGCTGCACGTGACGGTGATGAAGAGCGCCGCCATCGAGGCGGCCGAAGCGCTCGACGCGTTCGATATCGGGCTCAGCATGCGGCTGATTGGCGCGCGCGGGGCCGACCGGGGGGCCGACAAGCAGCGCACCGGCACAGTATTGCGACGCGAGGCGCTGGCCTGGGTGGCGGCCCCGGAGATGGCCGAGGCGCCGGCGGGCACCTTGCCGCTGGTGCTGCTGCCAGACACCTGCTCGATGCACCAGTTCGTGGTGCAGTTGCTGATGCGGAAAAAGCGGGCGTTCGAGATCGCCCACTCGGCGTCGGGCGTGGCCGGCCTGCATCTGGCGCTGGCGGCCGGGCTCGGCGTGTCGTGTCTCAATGCGTCGGCCATCGGCCCCGGGGTGATGCCGCTCGACGCGGCAGCCGTGGGCGCGTGGAAGCTGCCGCCGTTGCCGTCGGCGGAGTTCTATCTATTAGGGGCGCGGCGTGGCGAGACGGCGTTCATCGGCCAGGCGCGGCAGGCGCTGGCCGAGCAGTTCGGCTGAGTCGGGCTGAGTGGGGCTGGTGTGTGGCTGGATCCTTGGATCGGGCCCGCCTCAGGTCTCGCTCCACTGCCGCAGCAGGTTGTGATAGCAGCCGATCAGGCTGCGGCGCGCGCGCTCGTCGGCGTTGGTCTGGTTCAGCGTCTGGATGGCGTTGTCCATGTCGAACAGCAGCGTCCGCTGACCATCGTCGCGGATCAGGCTCTGGATCCAGAAGAAGCTGGCCAGCCGCGTGCCGCGCGTAATTGGCGTCACCTGGTGCAGGCTCGTGGCAGGGTAGATCACCATGTCGCCGGCCGCCAGCTTGACGCTGTGCACGCCGTACGTATCTTCCACCTGGAGTTCGCCGCCGTCGTAGCTGGCCGGGTCCGAGAGGAACAGCGTGGCGGAGATGTCGGTGCGCAGCTTGCGGCCGTTGTGGGGGTGAATGCGTACGCCGCCATCCACATGCGCGCCAAACGTCATGCCCTCGCCGTAGCGGTTGAACATCGGCGGATAGACGATGTTCGGCAGCGCCGCACTAATAAATAGAGGGTGGCGTTCCAGCGCCGCCAGGATCAGGTGCTGGCACTGGGCTGCCACCTCCGAGCGTTCGTCGATCTGCTGGTTGAATTTCACCGGCGCGCCCGAGTAGCCGGCCGACACGCGGCCATCCACCCAGGCGTCGCCGGCGTGTTCGAGTTGCTTCACAACGACGGCCAGCTGCTCGGTATTAAGAACCTTCGGAATGCGAACCAGCATGCGCTTCAATCCGGATAGAGGGGCAGGGGGGCAGGCGACTGAGGCGACTGAAGCGCCGGGGAGCGCCGGGGAGCGCGCCGACCGGCCCCCGGCCGCCCGCCACGCCTACATGCGGTACGTGAAAGACAGCATGGCGGTGCGGCCCGTGCCCGGCACCGAGCGCCCGCCATCTGACTGGATCAGCGCATCGTAATACTTCTTGTCGAAGATGTTGAACAGATTCAGGCGCACGTCGTATTTCGGCTGGTGGTAGGCGATCATGCCGTCCCAGCGCACGAAGCCGCCCACCTGCACGGTGTTGGTGTTGTTGGCGTAGCGCTCCGACATATAGAAGGCGCCGCCGCCGATCTCCCAACTGGGCAGGATGGCGTAGCTGGTCCATGCCGTGGCCGTGTGCTTCGGCGTGTTGGTGGGCACCTTGCCCTGGGTGCCGGCCGCGACGCCGTTCTTGATCTCACCGTCCAGATACGTGTAGCCGGCAAACACCTGCCACTTCGGTGTGATGCGCCCGGTCACGCCGGCGCGGAAGCCATCCACCTGGATCTTGCCGGTCAGCGCGTAGGTGGTGGCGTCCACCTGGCTGCGCGCGTTGTCCTTGGTAATGCGGAAGATGGCCGACGTGACCGACAGGTTGCCGCTCAGCAAGTCCCACTTGCCGCCGGCCTCATACGCCTTGTTCTTCTCCGGATCGAGCGACTGCTGGCCCACCGTGCCCACCAGCTGTTCCAGCGACGGATTGAACGAGGTGCCGTATGACACGTAGTAAGACTGCTGCTCGGTCGGCTGCCAGATTCCGCCCAGCCGCACGCTCGTGAAATTGACGGTCTGCTCGGCATTGGCCAGCGCGGTGTTGCCCGCCGTGTTGCCCGAGTTGATGGAGTTGCTGATGCTGGCGATGTACCGGTCATAGCGCACGCCGGCCACGGCCTTCCACTGCTTGGTGAACTCGATCGAGTCGTTGGCGTACACGGCCACGGTGTTGGCGGAGCCGCCCTGCAGGTTGCCGGTGCGCGTGGGCACGCTGCCGGGGGAATCCTGGTAGACCGGATCGACCACCGGCGTGCAGGCCACGAACCCCGAGGTGCCCGTGGCCGGGTTCAGCGGCGTGCTGCCGCAACTGCCGTTGCGGTAGTAGTTCTGGTTGTTGTAGCCGTCGTGCCCCAGTTCCAGGCCGGTCAGCAGCGTGTGGCGTACCGGGCCGGTGTCGAACTTCGCGGTCAGCTCGGTCTGGTTGAAGATCGAGTAGTCGCGGATGTTGCGGTCATGGCTCTGCTGCCGCACGAACAGCTGGGACAGCGGCAGGTTGCTGGCCGTCAGCGCGGTAAAGGCGCCCGCCGCGTTGATCGTGCCCACGGCGTTCGGTGCCGTCTCGCGCGCGTTGGTCTCCACATAGTTGAAGGCCGTGTAGTTGCGCAGGCGCAGGTTCGGCGAGAACTTGTGATCCACACCACCCGAGAGCGACACGATGTTCTGGCGCGTGCGGTCATTGTTGAAGCCGTAGTAGGTGTTGCGATCCACCTTGACCGGGTGGCCATTGATGGCGGGCAGCCCGTAGTCGGGCATGTCCTCGTTGTGCTGCAGCAATGCCGACAGCGTGATCTCCGTCGACGTGCCGATGCCATAGCGCCACGACGGCGCGATGCCGAAATCCTGCACGGTCATCTCGTCGCGCGTGCTCGGCTTGCCATCCTGAGCCATGGCCGAAATACGAAACGCCGAGGTCTCGCCGGTAGGTGTGTTCACGTCCGCGGTGGCGCGCACCAGGCCGTTGGTGGTGACGGAGCCGGACACTTCCGTGGCGGCCTGCAGCTGCGGCTTCTTGGTGACCTGGTTGATCACGCCGCCCGTGGAGCCGCGGCCGAACAGCATCGACGACGGGCCCATCAGCACCTCCACCTGGTCCAGCGCAAAGGTGTCCCGGTAGTACTGGCCCCGGTCGCGAAAGCCATCCAGGTAGATGTCGGTGCGCGCGGAGAAGCCGTTCAGGTTGATGTTGTTGCCGATCTGGCCACCCTCGGCGCCGCCGATGGTGATGCCAGGCACGTTGCGCAGCGCATCGGCCAGCGAGCTGACGCCTTGCGATTCCATCAGCGCGCGATTCACGATCGTCACCGATTGCGGCACGTCGCGCAGGTCGGCCGGCAGCTTCGACAACTGGCTGCCCGTGGGGTTGAAGTCGTCGCGTGCGGCAGACCCCTTGACGGTGACTTCGCGCAGCGTTTGCGGCGTCTCCGCCGAGGTGGCTGCGGTTGCGGCGCGCGGTTGCGGGGTGGATTGAGTGGTTTGCTGCGCGAAGGCGGCAGGCGCAGCGAACAGGGCTACCAGCGCGGTGGCCACGGGGGTGCGACGAAGCATTGTCAGTTCCAGTTCGCCCCGTACCACCGGGCCCTTGGCCGGCTTGCCAACCGGGGCATATAAGTCGGGCGAACGGGAATATAAATACGAACTATTCGCGTTGCAATTTCGCGTGGTGGAGCGGCCACAGACAAGATATAGCGCGGTCGATTGTTTCAAGGACCACACATCCGGCCGGCTTCATGCCACGGAAGGCGCCGTCAGATGTCCTTTGCATCGCTTTTGATCCAATGAGGACACAAACGACCAGGCCCGCATTGCGCGGGCCCTTGCAGACATACGATCACCCGGACGGGTGATCTCATCCAAAATATTTCTGGCAGCGGCTTAGTCGGCCGTCATGTTGGCGTTCTTGGCGATGCGGCCCAGACGCTCGCGTTCGGTCTTGATGAACGTGACGAAGCTCTCCACCGAACCGCCGGCGGGCTCGATGCCGTTCTGGATCAGGCGTTCGCGAATCTCCGGGTTCTGCATGCCGGCCGCAAGCTCGGCATTGAGTTTCTTGATGATCGCGGGGTCGGTGCCCTTGGGCGCGAAAATGCCGGCCCAATGGCCGATACGCACCTCTGGCAGGCCCTGCTCGGCCGTGGTGGGAATGTTGGGTGCGGCGGGCATGTGCTTGTCCCACGTCGCGCCCAGCGCCTTCAGCTTGCCGGCCTTGATCTGCGGCAGCACCACGATCGATGCCTCTGACGTGGCGGCCACCTGTCCGCCGATCACCGCCGTGATGCTCTCCGATCCGCTCTTGTACGGCACCACGGTCAGCGATGCGCCTTTCTCCTTGAGCATCTCTTCAACGAAATGCGGCGTGCTGCCGCTGCCCGCAGTGGCGAACGGCACGCCGCCCTGTTTCTTCGAGTACTCGATGAGCTCCTTGACGTTGTTCACCGGCAGCGACGGCGAGGCCACGATCACCGACGGGCTCACCGCGATCAGGCCCACCGGTACCAGGTCGTCTGGCTGGTAGGGCATCTTCGTGCGGATCAGGCTGTTGGTCACGGTGCCGACCGCGCCCACCAGGAAGGTGTAGCCATCGGGCTTGCTCTTGGCCACATAGTCGGCGCCCACGATGCCGCCGGCACCGGGGCGGTTCTCGATGACCACCGGCTGCGCGATGCGCTTGCTGACGGCATCGGCGCCGGCGCGCGCAACGAGGTCGTTGGCGCCGCCGGCCGTGAACGGTACGACGAACTTGATGACGTGGTTGGGCCACGCGTCGGCGGCGAAGGCCGGGGCCGCGATCAGCGCGGTGGTGGCGAGTGCGATGGCCAGCGAGCGGGCGCGAAGTGGGGTGCGCATGCTGTGTCTCCGGTAGTTGTTGTGAAGGGATCGGGAATCCGATCTTACCGAAGGTAGCTGTCAGTTTGCTGAAGGGCGCCAGCCAGCGGCCGGCGGGGCAGGCGCCCAGGGTTGCCGCCCCCTTCCCGTGTGCGGAAAGGGGAGCGCGACGTCACTGCTGGCGCACCCAGGTCTGCGTCCGGCCGATCAGGCTGATGCCGATGAAGCCGCGCACGTTGAGTTTCTTGCCGTCGTCGGCCATCGACATCTTGCACTTGTAGAGCTTGCCGGTCTCGGGGTCGAGGATCTCGCCGCCGCTCCATTCGTTGTCGGCCGTCTTGCGCAGGCCGGTGAGCAGCGTCATTCCGATGATGGGCTGGTCCTTGCGGGCGTCGGTGCACTTGTCGCAGACCTTGGGCGGGCCTTCGGTCGGCACCAGGCTCTTCACGAGCTTGCCGCTGTACACGCCATCTTTCTCGGTGATCTCGATCACGCCGCGCGGCTTGCCGGTGCTGTCGTCGATCGTGTGCCAGGTGCCGGACGGCGTGGCTTGCGCCAGCGCGACGGTGCTGGCGGCGAGTGCCACGGCGAAGGTGGCGGCAAGGGTGGTGGCGCGAAGCAGGGCGCGAGGGTGGGTCATGCGCATCAAAGTCTCTCCAGGTCAGTGTCGCGTCTGGCGGATTCACCAGACGGCGGCGTGGACGCATGCCGGGTACGGCGGCAGGAACATTCTGCAATCGTGCATGCAAGACCTGCAGGATAGCCGCGCCGGGTCCGGTTCGTTGCGGTGGCTTCCCGAAGTCATTCCGCCCGTCGGTCAGCCGTGGTGCCACGCGACGCCAATCTACTGGCGCGCGTCGCGCACCGCAATCTCCCGCATGCCGATTCGAACGCGCGATGGCGCGTCGTCACGGCCAGGCAAATCGCCCGCCCGGCGGCATCCAGCCTCGGTCTCGTTCCCCAGTGCGGGCGCACGGAAGCCCTACCCGAGACATTCCTCTAGCAGATCGACGAACGATGCGAAGCCGTCGGCCAGGTGCGTACGCGGGGTGTCGAGGCGGTGAGCGCGACCGCGTGAGAGCGGCGAGGCATCGGTGAGAACCCGAATGCGCGCATCGCGTCGTGCCGTGATGCACAAGCCAGGACCGTGCCGTGACGTTGGCGCGCGCGGATGTCGGCAAGCGGCGGTCATGGCGGCGCAAGACCGCGACGCGTGACGACGCACGACCACGCACGACGATGCGAGACCGCGCGCAACGGCTTCGCGCGACTCGGCTCAGACCCATGTCGATGTGTGAACCAGACCGCGAACGACATCCGGACACCGACGCGCGCACGCATCGACGACCAAACCGTTGCGTTGGCGCATCACTCTTTCGTCGTACTCGCGCAACTGTCTGATCGACGCACGTCGCGTGTGTGAACACGAGCATGGCGCGCGTCGTGCAAGGGCATGATCGCCACCGTCGCGCACGCGGTGCCGAGGCATCGATGCATCGTCGACAACGTCTGACTCAGACCGTGACAGCGCGTGCGCCGATGGTGTCGTCGCAACCTCGCGTGCGTCCCGCAAAGCCAATATTCATGCGGCTCTTCGGTCGTTCGTCAGTCACGCAAAGGCACGGCATGACGCGTGGTTCGCGCGGGTGAAAGTTGTCGGTGGTGGCAGCGTTGGCAGTGCGTGAATCGATCGCGTGCCGATGGTGGCGACGCATCGACGCGCGATCGAAAACACGTGCGCGATGGAACTTCATTCGACCCGCGGACGTCAGCAAAGATGTGTGTGTCGATGGTGTCGAGATCGTAGTGCGCGCGTGAAGTAGATCGATTCGTTCTTGCGCGCAAGTTTTTTTGCACTTTTTTCTTAACATCATCGAACAAACGAATTATGATTCGCCTTGACAAGAGTCTCACTTCATTGCATCGATGCGAATCGACGTTGAGCGCGTCGCAAGAAGCAAGCAGAAGCAAGATGACGCGATGCTTCGATGCAGATGAATACGGGTAGCCGAGGAGCACCAGAACTTTGACGCAGACCGGGCCGATCAGGCTTCTTACAACGCGTGCAGTCTCCTGTAGCCCAGTGACGGGATGGGCGAGCTACCCCCGTATGATTGCCGTCTGCAGCGCGCGAGGCCATGCCCGTGCTGCAGGCCTGCTGTCCGATATCTCCTCTTTTCTGGCTGCGCGCCGACCTGACGGACGGCGCGGGCCAATCGAATATTCCAGGGCACGGCTTGCCCCGGAGGTCCGCCTGGACGCTGGCTTGTCAGCCAGCGCGCGGATCTCGTGCCGCCGTGAACGCACCGCGCTGCGCGACATGGGTCGCGGCGGTTTCCCTGCCACCGAATTCATTAGCGTGCGGCCGAAGCCGTGTCGTGCGCCGATGAATCGCTCGCTCGATTGGGGCATGCGTCAGACGCGCCTCGGATCGGTCGGGTCGCTCCATTAGGTCATTCGATATTTCACGCTAGTGAAGGAGTTATCCATGGCAACTGCTGCAAAGAAAAAGCCGGCGGCTAAGAAAGCCGCCAAGCCGGCCGCCAAGAAGGCCGCTGTGAAGAAGGTCGCCGCCAAGAAGGCCGCTCCGGCCGCCAAGAAGGCTGCTGCCAAGAAGGTCGCTACGAAGAAGGTAGCAACCAAGAAGGTCGCCGCCAAGAAGGCAGCGCCGGCCGCCAAGAAGGCAGCTGTGAAGAAGGTCGCCGCCAAGAAGGTAGCAACCAAGAAGGTTGCCGCCAAGAAGGCAGCACCGGCCAAGAAGGCTGCAGTGAAGAAGGTTGCCGCCAAGAAGGTTGCAACCAAGAAGGTCGCCGCCAAGAAGGCAGCACCGGCCAAGAAGGCCGCAGTGAAGAAGGTTGCCGCCAAGAAGGCCGCACCGGCCAAGAAGGCTGCTGCTGCGAAGAAGCCGGCTGCCAAGAAGGCTGCTCCTGCCAAGAAGGCTGCCGCTGCGAAGAAGCCGGCTGCGAAGAAGCCTGCTGCTGCCAAGAAGCCGGCCGCCAAGAAGGCTGCCAAGCCTGCCGCGGCGCCTGCCGTTGCGCCTGCTGCTGCTGCCCCTGCCAAGACCGCGCTGAACCCGGCTGCTGCCTGGCCGTTCCCGACGGGCACCCGTCCGTAATTGCCTCGCACGCGTGCGAGCAATCACAACCGGGAAGCACCTGGGCACGCATCGCGTGCCGCACTGACCGGATACACCGTATCCGGTCCGCAAGACAGCGAGTCTTGCCAACCCGCCGATGGCCTCCGTGCCCGGCGGGTTTTTTATTGCCGCGCCGGCCCGCGCATGCGCGCGGCGCCCCAAATGAAAACGCCGCGGCCTTGCGGCACGCGGCGTTCATTCATGACAGGTTTGTAAGGACGTCAGTGCGAGACGCGCGTCACGCCGCCCGACGACAGCAGGCGCACCCGGTCGCCCGGGCGGAATACCTCGTCGGCCTCCTGCGTGATGGCGCGCATGTCGCCGTCCTCGAGCTGTACCGTGATCTCCAGCCCGCGCCGCTGGGTGATGCGGTTCTCGGCCGCGCTGCCGGCAATCCCGCCCAGCACGGCGCCGAGCAGGCCCGCCGCGACCGAGCCGCCACCGCTGCCGATCGTGCTGCCCGCCGCCACCCCGCCAATGGCGCCGCCGGCGATCGTGCCGGCGCCCGTCGATCCACCCTGGATCATCACTTCGCGCACCCCCTGCACCACGCCATAGCGCACCGTCTGCTCGCGCTGGGCCTGGCCCGGCGAATAGACGCTGCCGGAATTGGAGTAGTTGGCGCAGCCGGTGACCAGTGCCGCCGCGGCCAGCACCACCACACCGCTGATTCGAAGGATCTGATTCATGGCAACTCCCGTCTGAATGCCGCGCCGTTCATCACATGCCGGTGGGCGCGGTGCACCGTTCCATCTTAGGCGTATCGATAGCCGAATGCCGACTCGAACCGGCTGGCGATCTCTTCACGCGAAATCCAGTGATTCTGGGGGCCCTGCTGGGCGATCTTGAGCGCGCCCATCAGCGATGCGAGGCGGCCCGTGGTTTCCCAGTCCAGGCCATTCTCGATGCCGTAGAGCAGGCCGCCGCGGAAGGCGTCGCCACAACCGGTGGGATCGACCACGCGCTCGGCCTGCACGGCCGGGATGGCGTATTGCTGGCCGTCGGCGAAGACGCTGGCGCCGCGCTCGCCGTGCGTCACGATGAACGCACGAACCTTGGCGGCCACGTCGGCGCTGGTCCACGCCGTACGCGTGAGCATGACCTGCGCTTCGTAGTCATTGACCGTCACGTAGGTGGCGAGTTCGATGAACTGCCGCAGGTCCTCGCCGTTGAACAGCGGCATGGCCTGGCCCAGGTCGAAGATGAACGGGATGCCGGCTTCGGCGAACTGGCGCGCGTGCTCGAGCATGCCTTCGCGGCTGTCCGGTGCCACGATGCCCAGCGCCGGACGCTTGTCGCCGCGCACCGCCTCGGCCACGCTGTTGAGCCGCGACTGGCTCATGGCGCCCGGGTGGAAGGCCGTGATCTGGTTGTTGTCCAGGTCGGTGGTGATCATCGCCTGGGCGGTGAAGGTGTCGTCCAGCTTGCGGATGTGATCGGTGGCAATGCCAAGGTTGTCCAGGTATTGCAGGTACGGGCCGGCGTCCTGGCCAACCGTGGCCATCACCACCGGATCGCCGCCCAGCATCTTGAGCGTGTAGGCGATGTTGCCGGCGCAGCCGCCGTACTCGCGACGCATGCCAGGCACCAGGAACGAAACGTTCAGCATGTGGATCTGGTCCGGGAGGATGTGTTCACGGAAGCGTCCGTCGAACGTCATGATGGTGTCGTAGGCAACGGAGCCGCAGATCAGGCTGGACATCTCTTCTCCATGTGGCCCAGGCAATGGGCCGCAACATATACGTTAAAAAATTCCGCCCGTTTATAACGGGCGGAATCGCTTGTACAACTGTGTGCTACCGCACAGATTACTTCAGCGCTGCCAGGGCGGCGTCGTAGTTCGGTTCCTGCTTGATTTCCGGCACCAGCTCGCTGTACTTGACCGCGTCGTTCTCATCCACCACCACCACGGCGCGGGCGCATACGCCAGCCAGCGGGCCGCTCTTGATGTCGACGCCATAGGCGCCCTTGAAGTCGGCGCCGCGCATCGTGGACAGCGTCACCACGTTGTTCAGGCCTTCGGTCGTGCAGAAGCGGCCCATGGCGAACGGCAGGTCGGCCGAGATGGTCAGCACCACGGTGTTGGCCAGGTTGCCTGCTGCCTCGTTGAACTTGCGTGCCGACGCCTGGCACACGGGCGTGTCCAGGCTCGGAACGATGTTCAGCACCTTGCGCTTGCCGGCAAAGTCGGCCAGCGTCACGTCCTTCAGATCCTTGCCAACCAGCGAGAAGGCCGGTGCCTTGTCACCAGCCTGGGGGAACTTGCCGCCTACTTCGATGGCGTTGCCGCCGAGGGTCACATTGCTCATGGTTGCTCCTGTCAGAAAGAATGGCCCGCCGCCCGGTGCATTGCCGGCCGGCGTGGCGAGGGGGGCGTTGGAATTCAGGGGTAGAAGATCAGCACGCGGTAGTTTGCCGCCACCTGCTGCGTTCGGAATCGTACCCGAACCGGCAGCTCGCTGCCCGCGCGCAGGCCCGTGGTGGCAAAGCCGCGTTGCACCGGTTCCAGGTATTCGGCCGGTTGCAGCACGCGGCGCAACAGCAGCTGATCCTGCAAATCGGTCATCACCAGCTCGATGGCCGGCAGCGCCGTGGTGGCGCGGCCCTGGTTGCGCAGTGTGACGGCAAGCTGGTAGACGTCGCTCGCCTCGTCCTGCTTCTGCAGTTGCGAGCTGTCGATGCGCAGCGCCTCAAGGTCGCGCCACGGCGGCACGGTACAGCCGAACGGCGCGCAAGCGGCTTCGAGTACCGGACGCAGCACCGGCAGGCTGCCGGCGATCTGGCTGCGCGCCAGGTAGGCGCCCTGCAGCAGCACGCCAATGCCGAGCATGACCACCGCCGCGCGGGCCCAGCTACGACGGTTGCCGGGCAGCGTCACGCTGCGCGGCGCGCGCGGCGCTTCGCGCTCGCGGGTATGGCGCAGGAAGTCCGGCGCGAACGCCGGGCCGCCGGTGGCGGGTGCGCCGGCATCCTGGCGCAGCCAGTGACGCGTGGTGGTTTCGCGCGCCACGGCGTCGGGCGTGCCGTCGCGCGGGGTTACGTGCAAGTCGTTGGCGATGACGGCCTTGGCTTGCGCGGCCCAGGCCTCGGCCTCGGGGTCGGCCGGATCTTCGGAGCGGAGGAATCCGCTGGCGCTCGGCACTGGCTCGTCAGCCGGAAAGGGTTCGGGCGGGGCGACAGCAGGCGCGAAGGCAGGTGCCTCGGCCGCTTCGGCCGCTTCCGGCGGCTCGTCAGCGGACTCGAGCCGGTCGTCGGCCACCTCGGGCAAGCCGTGCCGTGGCGCGTGTCCGGTTGCGATGTCGGCGCTCCCAGCGCCCTCGGTGCTTTCGGTGCTCTCAGTGCTGCCGGTGGAATCGGCTAGCGCGTGGTCCGCCGCTGTCGCGACAGGCTCCGCCAGCGTGGGCGATGCCGAGGGCGGCGGCGGGGTCTCGGTCGCGCGCAGCGGCGGCCAGCTTGCCTTGGCGCTATACGCGCCGTATGGCGGCATGCCCGAGGGGTTGCCTGGCGCGAAGGCCGCGGCCGGATCCAGCGACGAATGTGACGGGGCCGATGCCGCGGGCGGCAGCGAGGGCGGATGCGGCGGCGCGTCGTCGAACACGGTGTGATTCAGCGCCGGCCACGGGGTGGGTGGGGCGGTGAGCGGCGTTTCCACTTCCGGCGCAGCGCCGGTTGCCGGCGCCTCGGCCTCCGCCGCATCTTCGCGGTCGGTCTCCGGCATCACTTCCGCTACTGGCTCGGCGATAGGGTGCGGAACTGTCTCGGGCGCATCGTCGGCCAGCGCGTCTTGCGTCGCGTGCTGATCCTCTTCAGGCGGCGCCGAGGAGTCCGCCGCCACGGCAGGCGGTGCCGTCGCCTCGTCAGCCTCTTCCGTCGCCGGCTCCGACATCATCGTCGTCGGCGAATCGAGTGCAGGGACTTCGTATCCCGGATCGAAGCCCGGTGCGAACGGCGCATCGTGTTCACGCGCGCGGCTTGCCGCTTGCGTCTGTTCCGCGTGGGCCAATGCCGCAGCCAGCGTTACGGCGGCCGGTGTGCTGACAGCCGGGCTATCGGTGGCGCGCGCGGGGGTAGTCGATCCCTCGGGCGAGGCGGCAGCGGGCGCCGGCACCTCGATCAGGTGTTCGCGTGCGTCAAAGACGGTATCGCATTGTCCGCAGCGGACCAGGCCCTGGCGCAGCCGCAACTGGTCCGCAACAAGCCGGAACGCGGTGCGGCAGGCCGGGCAGCGCGTAACGAGCTTGGCAGCGGCCATGATCGGAAATCAGGAGGGATTGGCCGGGGCGGCGGAAGCGGGGCGCGTGCCATGCAGGCAGACCCAGCCTTCCTCGCTGCGCCACACCGACATCGCGATCCACGGCGCATACGCGGCGGCCACTTCGTCGGCCTGCCGCTCGAGCACGCCGGACAGAATCAGCCGGCCGCCGGGGCGCACGCGTGCCGACAGCATCGCGGCCATCAGCTTGAGCGGATTGGAAAGAATGTTGGCCACCACGAGGTCGTAGGTGGCATCGGAGACCGCTTCGGGCAATGCGAAGCTGGCTTCCACGCGGTTGCGTTCGGCGTTGTAGCGCGACGCTTCCACGGCGTTCGGATCGATGTCGATGCCGGACGTATCGCCCGCGCCGAGCTTCTTCGCCACGATGGCCAGGATGCCGGAGCCGCAGCCGTAGTCGAGCACGGTCTCGCCGGCGCGCACGTTCTGCTCCAGCCACTGCATGCACAGGCGCGTGGTGGGATGGCTGCCGGTGCCGAATGCCAGGCCCGGATCGAGTTCCAGGATGACCGCATCGGGATCGGGTGCGTCGTGCCATGACGGCACGACCCAGATCTTCTCGCCGATCTGGATCGGCTCGAATTGCGACTGGGTCAGACGCACCCAGTCCTGGTCTTCCACGGCGCGCAGCGTGTACGGCGGCACCGGGTCGACGTTGAGCGCGTTGGCGGCGGCCATCACCACCAGCGCGGGGTCGGTCTCGTCATCGAAGAGCGCCACCACGCGCGAGCGGTTCCATGCCAGCCGCGTGGGCTCCAGCCCGGGCTCTCCGAAGAGCGGTTGCTCGTCAGGCGTATCGGCATCGGCGTCTTCCACCGAAACCGACAGCGCGCCGAGGTCGAACAATGCGTCGGACCAGGCCTCGGCCTGTTCCTGCGCAATCTCGATCACACATTCCTGGAAAGCCACGGGTTTCCTTTTCTACTGCAGGGCCGGCCGCAGGGCCACGCTTCAGGGCTTGCCGCCCTGGGCGTTGGCCTTCTGGGCCAGGCGGTGTTCAAGATAGTGGATGCTGGTGCCGCCTTCCACGAAGTTGGCGTCGAGCATCAGGTCGCGGTGCAGCGGCACGTTGGTCAGAATGCCATCTACCACCATCTCCGACAGCGCGATGCGCATGCGGGCGATGGCCTGGTCACGCGTGGCGCCGTACGTGATGATCTTGCCGATCATCGAATCGTAGTTGGGCGGCACGAAGTAGCCATCATACGCGTGCGAGTCCACGCGCACGCCCGGGCCACCGGGCATGTGCCAGGCGGTGATGCGGCCCGGCGACGGGATGAACTTGAACGGGTCTTCGGCGTTGATCCGGCACTCGATCGCGTGGCCGCGCAGTTCCACGTCCTTCTGGCGGAAACGCAGCTTCTCGCCATAGGCGATGCGGATCTGCTCCTGCACGATGTCGATGCCCGTGATCATCTCGGTAACCGGATGCTCGACCTGCACGCGCGTGTTCATTTCGATGAAATAGAACTCGTTGTTCTCGTACAGGAACTCGAACGTGCCGGCGCCACGGTAGCCGATCTTCTTGCAGGCGTCGGCGCAGCGGTCGCCGATACGCTCGATCAGGCGGCGCGGAATGTGCGGTGCCGGCGCCTCCTCGATGACCTTCTGGTGGCGGCGCTGCATCGAGCAGTCGCGTTCGCCCAGCCAGATGGCTTGCTTGTGCTGGTCGGCCAGGATCTGGATTTCCACATGGCGCGGGTTCTCGAGGAACTTCTCCATGTAGACCTCCGGGTTGCCGAAGGCACGGCCCGCTTCCTCGCGCGTCATGTTGACGGCGTTGATCAGCGCGGCTTCGGTGTGCACCACGCGCATGCCGCGGCCACCGCCGCCGCCGGCGGCCTTGATGATCACCGGGTAGCCCACGCGGCGCGCGGTAGCCAGGATCTCCTTCGGGTCGTCGGGCAGGGCGCCTTCGGAGCCCGGCACGCACGGCACGCCGGACTTGATCATGGCCTGCTTGGCCGACACCTTGTCGCCCATCAGGCGGATGCTGTCGGCGGTCGGGCCGATGAACACGAAGCCGGATTTCTCCACGCGCTCGGCAAAGTCGGCATTCTCCGACAGGAAGCCATAGCCAGGGTGGATCGCCTGGGCGTCGGTCACCTCGGCGGCCGAGATGATGGCCGGCATGTTCAGGTACGACAGCGGCGACGGGGCCGGGCCGATGCACACGGCTTCGTCGGCCAGCTTCACGTACTTGGCTTCCTTGTCGGCTTCCGAGTACACCACCACCGTCTTGATGCCCAGCTCGCGGCAGGCGCGCTGGATGCGAAGGGCGATTTCGCCGCGGTTCGCGATCAGAATTTTTTCAAACATGGTCTTCTCTCTGCGAGAACAGGGGCGGGCCCGCGCGCGCCAGGATGGCGCACCGGGCCAACGCATGCGGCGGGGCAGCAGGCCCTCACGCCGCGTCAGCCGGCAACCGGCTTAGCCGATCACGAACAGCGGCTGGCCGTATTCCACGGCCTGGCCGTTTTCGACGAAGATTTCCTTGATCACGCCAGCCTTGTCGCACTCGATCTCGTTGAGCAGCTTCATGGCTTCGATGATGCAGACGGTCTGGCCTTCCTTGACGGTGTCGCCCACGTTCACGAACGGCGCAGCACCCGGCGACGGGGCGCGGTAGAACGTGCCGACCATCGGCGACGTCACCACGTGGCCGGCCGGCAGTTGCGGCGCGGCATCGGCGGCGGCCGGTGCGGCGGCGGCTGCCACCGGTGCGGCGCCAGCCGCCGGCATGGCCTGGAGCTGGGGCATGGCCATCGGCGCGGCCAGGACCTGCGGGGGTTGCTTGACGATACGGACCTTGCCGTCACCCTCGGTCACTTCGAGTTCCGAAATGCCGGATTCGGCCACCAGGTCGATCAGCGTCTTCAGCTTGCGCAGGTCCATCTTCTTATCCTCCAGAATCGGGTTGTCCGGCCACCTTCGCGGGACGAAGGGACGGCGGCGGTCAGTCATTGATTGGCCCGCCTGCACGAATGCGGCGGGCCTCGGTTGTCTTGTCTGCTTGTTACGGCTCGGGCGCTAGCTGCCCGGTGCGGCCTGTTCCTGTGCCAGCACGTACTCCAGCGCCGCCAGGTAGCCCTGCCAGCCCAGCCCGCAGATCACCCCGACCGCCTGGTCGGAGAAATACGAGTGGTGGCGGAACGGCTCGCGGCGATGCACGTTCGACAGGTGCACCTCGACGAAGGGAATGGCCACACCGGCCAGCGCATCGCGCAGCGCCACGCTGGTATGCGTATAGGCCGCGGGATTGATGATGATGAAGTCCACCCCCTCGCCACGCGCTGCGTGTACGCGGTCCACCAGGGCACCCTCGTGGTTGGACTGAAAGGTGTCCATCCCGATGCCGGCTGCGGCCGCGCGCTGCGTCAGCGCCTCGTTGATATCGGCGAGCGTGGTATGTCCATAGGTCTGCGGCTCACGCGTACCGAGCAGGTTCAGGTTCGGACCATGCAGAACCAGGACGTTACGGTAGCGGGCAGAGCGGCTGACAGAAGCTTTTGAAGACACGGCGGCTCGACCAGTTCAACGAAATTGCGCGGAGATTACCGTAGCTTAGAGGGATTTGTCTAGCGTGGGATACAAGGCGTCATGTTGCCTTCAAGCCATCTGGGGCTCGCCATGTGATCTTTAAGACATAAACGGCTTGCGCGGGAGGGTTTCTCCGCACGTTGCCGTCAACATCGCGGAAAGTTGCATGAAGATCGGTGCGGATTCCCGGAATTTGCCGAGATGATGTGCCGAGTTCCTTGCCGAGCTGAGGCTAGGCCCCCGGCAGTGCCTTGCGCAGTTCCTCGGCATGGACGCGGCCCATTTTCCGGTACGTCACCGCGCCGTCCGGCGTAATCACCACCGTGTAGGGCAGGCCGCCCTGGGCATTGCCGAAGCTCTTGGCCAACTCGGTGCCGGCGAAGCCGGCCACGGCCAGCGGATACTGTACTGGCACTTTCTTCAGAAAATCCTGAATGTTTCGAGCCGAATCAATGCCGATGCCGATGAATTCGACATTGCGCGGCGTGTATTCGGCATGCAACGCGGTCAGTTCGGGCATTTCTTCCACGCACGGCCCGCACCATGGCGCCCAGAAATTCACGACCAGCGTCTTGCCGCGGAATTTCGCCAGATCGAGCTCGGTTCCCGACGGATCGGGCATTTTGGACTGGAATAGCGATTCGACGGCCTCGTCGGACGCCGGCTTGGGCGCCAGCGCAAAGTGCGCGGCCAGCGCGCCGGCCACGGTGGCCAGGATGGCCACCACGATCCAGATGGCGACGGAGGAACGGCGGGCTGGCTTGGTGCCGGGAGCGGAAGCGGTCATGTTCGGGTGACGATGATGACAGTTCTATATAGATAGGGGGCGGTGCGGCACGGACTGCCGGACTGCCCGGCTCACGGGCCGGCGGCTTCGTCGAGCAACGCACGCACGGCGCTCGTGTCGGCGCGCGCCACGCGCCCGCTGGCGTCGGCCCTCACCGCGCCGCGCTCGTCGTCGGCATCATACAGCGCGATATGAATCCCCACCGGGGCACCCAGCGTGCCGCGCACCTCGTCCGCCAGCAGCCGCACCTCGCGCCCGGCGGGCCACTGGCCCCGCCACAGAAAACTCAGGGTCTCCACCTCGCCCCGGCCGGCGAAATGGCGGGTTTCGCTGGTATCGAAATCCACGCCGGCATTGAGCAGGTGGAGGGCCACGTCCTTCGGGCTGTCGCAAAAGCACTGGATATAGACGTCCGAATGCTCGGTGGCCGTGCCGTTGAGCACGGCGCCGGCCAGATACGGCCGGAACGCGGCCAGGTCGTCCATGGCCAGTACCGCCAGTTGGCGCAGCAGGGCCAGGATGCGCGGCTGGTGCTCGCCGTGGAACAGCGCCTGATAGGCGCGCACTTCTTCCTCGATCAGCTCGTTATCGGGCAGCCATTCGCCGGCCACGCGCACGTCACCCAGCAACTGGCGGGCGGCCTTGCGCTTGGCGGTGGCGTAGTCGGCGCCATCTTCGGCGATCATGCGTGCAGCGGCCTGGGCGATTTCCTCGCGCAGGCGGGCGAGGTCTTGGGGCGTACGTCGGGACATGGCCCGATGATACCCGCATGGGTCCGCGGCGCACGCGGCGTGGGACGAAGTGCCGCGGCGCGCCGCCGCTCGCCGTGGCCGGCCGGCCCGGGGAACCGTACGCATCCGGGTACAATCAGAACCTACTTTTCGAGCCGCGCGGCGTGACCGGCGCGGCCTCCACGCCTTTCCCCGAAGCTTCCATGCATATTCATATCCTCGGCATCTGCGGTACGTTCATGGGCGGCCTGGCGGTCCTGGCGCGTCAGGCGGGCCACCGCGTGACCGGCTGCGACGCCAACGTCTATCCGCCCATGAGCACCCAGCTCGAAGCCCAGGGCATCGACCTGATCGAAGGGTTCGACCCCGAACAGCTGGCGCTGGAGCCGGACCTGTTCGTGATCGGCAATGTGGTGTCCCGGGGCAATCCGCTCATGGAAGCCATTCTGAACCGCAACCTGCCGTACGTGTCGGGCCCGCAGTGGCTGGGCGAGCATGTGCTGAACGGCAAGTGGACGCTGGCCGTGGCTGGCACCCATGGCAAGACCACCACCACGTCGATGCTGGCCTGGCTGCTCGAGGACGCCGGCTACAACCCCGGCTTCCTGGTGGGCGGCGTGCCGCAGAACTTCGGGATCTCGGCGCGGCTGACCGAATCTGACTTCTTCGTCATCGAGGCGGACGAATATGACACCGCCTTCTTCGACAAGCGCAGCAAGTTCGTGCACTACCGTCCGCGCACGGCGATTCTGAACAATCTTGAATACGATCACGCCGACATCTTCCCCGATCTGGCTGCGATCGAGACCCAGTTCCATCATCTGGTGCGCACGGTGCCGGGGCAGGGCCGCGTGGTGGTGAACGGCGTGGAGCCGGCGCTGGCCCGCGTGCTGGAGCGCGGCTGCTGGAGCGAGGTGGAACAGTTCGGCGTCGGCGACTGGCGCGAGGGCGATGCCCGCACGCCCGCGCCGGCCGGCAAGGATGCGTTCGACGTGTACTTCGGCGACACTCTCCAGGGCACCGTGGTCTGGGATCTTCAAGGCACGCACAATCGCATGAACGCGATTGCCGCGATTGCCGCCGCGCGCCACGTGGGCGTGCCGCCGGCCCAGGCCATCGAGTCGCTGGGGCGCTTTGCCAACGTCAAGCGCCGCATGGAGGTGCGCGGCGTGGCTAACGGCGTGACGGTCTATGACGATTTCGCCCACCATCCCACGGCCATCCAGACCACCGTCGACGGCCTGCGCCGCCGCGTGGGCAATGCCCGCATCCTGGCCGTGCTGGAACCGCGCTCGAACACGATGAAGCTCGGCGTGATGGCCGCGCAGTTGCCCGCCAGCCTGGAAGATGCCGATCTCGTGTTCGGCTATGGCGCGCCGTCCGGCAAGGACGCGCTTGGCTGGAACCTGGGCGAGGCGCTGGCGCCGCTGGGCGACAAGGCGCGTGCCTTCGACGACCTGGGCGCGCTGGTCCAGGCCGTGCAGGCGGCGGCCCGGCCCGGCGACCACGTGCTGGTGATGAGCAACGGCGGGTTTGGCGGAGTCCACCAGAAGCTGCTCGACGCGATCCGGGCCGCCGGCGCCCACGCCTGACACCTCACGAGACATCACATGCTGCTGTACCTGCACGGTTTCCGTTCCTCGCCGCAGTCGATGAAATCGCGGCTCGTGCAGGAGCGGATGCGGGCGTGGGGCCTGGAGAAGTTCTTCGCCTGCCCCATGCTCAATGTGTCGCCGTCCCAGGCGATTGCCCAGGCCGAGGCCGCCATCCGCGGCGCGCGGGCCGGGGGCGAGACCGAGATCGCGATCGTCGGCTCGTCGCTGGGCGGCTTCTACGCGCGCTGGCTCGCGGAGCGGCACGGCTGCCGCGCGGTGCTGCTGAATCCGGCCATCCATCCCTGGACCGACCTCGAAAAGTACCTCGGCGAGCAGCCGCTCTACCACGGCGGCGGCACGGTGGAGGTCAAGCGCGAGCATCTGGACGAATTGCTGGCGCTGCGCGTGGATGCGATCACGCGCCCGGAGCGCTACTACCTGCTGGCCGCCACCGGCGACGAGGTGCTCGACTATCGCGAGATGGTCGACGCCTGCCCCGGTGCCCACATCCGCATCATCGAAGGCAGCGATCACGGCATCAGCGAATTCGCCGACTACGTCGACGAAGTGCTGGCGTTCTGCGGCTACCTGCCCGAAGGACGGCGCCTGACCGGAACGCAGGCGGCATGACGGGCGCGATGTGGAGGCCGGCGGGCCTGAGCGGTCCGAGCGGTCTGACAGGTCTGAGCGGCCTGCGTGCCGCGTGGCATGCGCACCTGCCGCACGACGCGGCCATTCCGCTGAACCAGCGGCGCTGGATTACCGGCGAGGGCTCGCTCACGGCGCGGCTGATGTCGGCGTCGGCGCGGTTCCGCGTGACGCGCCTGGCCCAGGCACCGCAACTGCCGTTTGCCGACGAATGGCAGGCGCTTGGTCTGACGCGCCCGGTGCCGGCCATCACACGCGAAGTGCTGCTGATCTGCGACGACGTGCCGGCGGTGTTCGCGCACACGGTGGTCGACGCGTACCGCGCGCGGCGCGACTGGCCGTTCCTGCGCGGGCTGGGCAACCGGCCGCTGGGCGGCGCGCTGTTCGTCGATCCGCGCGTGCGGCGCGAGCCGTTCCAGTTCGCGCGGCTTTCTCCCCATCACCCATTGCGCCAGGCGCTGCAGCGGGTGTTGCCGGCGTTTGCGTCGGTGCCGATGCTGCCCGCGCGGCGCTCGGTATTCCGGCGCGGCGGCGGCGCCATGCTGGTGACGGAGGTCTTCCTGCCAGACCTGCTCACACGCGCGGCGCCGGCCAATATCGGCGCGGGCGGCACCAGACTGCCCCGCCGCATCGACTCACAACACACACTGCCAAAACAGCCAGAAAGAGGGCCAGGAACATGAAACTTGAAGGACGGGTTGCCATCATCACCGGTGCCGCCGCCGGTATCGGGTTTGCCACCGCCGAACGCTTTGCCGCCGAGGGCGCGAAGCTGGTGCTCTGCGACGTGAACGAAGCCCGCGTGGGCGAGGCTGCCACACGCCTGGCCGCCGGCGGCGCCAGCGTGGACGCCCACAAGGTCGACGTGACCAACCGTGCCGAGGTGGATGCCGTGGTGGCGGCCACGCTGGCGCGCCATGGCCGCATCGACATCCTGGTCAACAACGCCGGCATCACCAAGGACGCGCGACTGGCGAAAATGAGCGAGGCCCAGTTCGACGCCGTGATCGACGTCAACCTGAAGGGTGTGTTCCATTGCGCACAGGCGGTGGCCGCCGTGATGACCGAGCAGGGCCGGGGCGTGATCCTGAACGCGTCGAGCGTGGTGGGCCTGTACGGCAACTTCGGGCAGACCAACTACGCGGCCAGCAAGTTCGGGGTGATCGGCTTCACCAAGACCTGGGCGCGCGAGCTGGGCCCCAAGGGCGTGCGCGTGAACGCGGTGTGCCCGGGCTTCGTCAACACCGAGATTCTGCAGACCGTGCCGGACAAGGTGCTCGACGGCATGAAGGAGCACTGCTGGATGCGCCGGCTGGCCGAGCCCTCGGAAATCGCCGCCATCTATGCGTTCCTGGCCAGCGACGACGCCAGCTACGTGAACGGCACCACGATCGAGGCCAGCGGCGGCATGTCGCTCTGACGTCTGTTTCAGCCTGATGACCGGGAACGCCGTGCGGTATCATCCCGGGTCGAATATCCGTCCGGACAAGCCATGCGCCGCGTGCTGTAGCGTGCACCGCGCTGGCTGGTCCGGGCACTTCTGAAAGTTACCAATCCATGCAGTTGCTGTTCGAAGAAGGCGGCGAAATTCGCGCCGGCACCGTGCTCGCCCAACAGGGCGAGGCCTACCAGGTCGAGTTGCCTGCCGGCAAGCGGACCAAGGTCAAGGCAAAGGACGTGCTGCTGCAGTTCGCCCAGCCTTCGGCAATCGAAATGGTGCGGCAAACCGGCGAGATGACCGCCGAGATCGACCTCGACTTCCTGTGGGAGTGCGCACCGGCCGAGGAATTCGGCTTCACCGAGCTGGCCGCCGAATACTACGGCGCGGATGCCGGCGCGGTGCAGCAGGCCGCACTGGCCATGGCGCTGCACGGCAATCCGGTGTATTTCCGGCGCAAGGGCCGGGGCCGCTACCTGCGCGCGCCCGAAGACCAGCTCAAGGCCGCGCTGGCCGCGGTGGAGCGCAAGAAGCAGCAACTGCTGGTGCAGGCCGAATACGAGGAACAGCTCAAGGCGCACAAGCTGCCCGATGCGTTCCGCGGCAAGGTGCTGCAGCTGCTGTTCAAGCCCGACAAGAACAGCCTCGAATACAAGGCCATGGACGCCGCCTGCACGGCGCTGGGCATGACGCCGATGCGCCTGATGGTGGCCGTGGGCGGCGTGGAAAGCCCGCGCGCGCTGCACGAGGCCAAGTTCCTGGCCGACTGCTTCCCGAAGGGCACCGGCTTCCCTGACGTGAGTGTGCCGGAGCCGTCCGGCGACCTGCCCGTGGCGGACGTCGAGGCCTTCTCGATCGACGATGTCACGACGACGGAAATCGACGACGCACTGTCTGTCACGCGCACGGCCGACGGCAAGCTGCGCGTGGGTATCCACATCGCCGCGCCGGCGCTGGGCGTGCACCGGGGCGAGCCGCTGGACGCCATCGCGCGCCAGCGCCTGTCCACGGTGTACTTCCCGGGCGACAAGATCACGATGCTGCCCGACAGCGTGGTCAATCGCTACACGCTGCAGGAAGGCCGCACCTGCCCGGCGGTGTCGCTGTACGTAACGATCGACCCCAATACGCCGGACGGCCTGGCCATCGTCGGCAGCGAAACGCGTGCCGAACTGGTGCCGATTGCCGCCAACCTGCGCCACAACCTGCTCGAGGATGTGGTGACCGAGGCGGCGCTGGCCAATGGCACCGGCGACTATCCGTTCCGCGAGCAACTTGGCGAACTGTTCCGGCTGGCCAACCACCTGCATGACGAGCGGCAGAAGGCGCGGCTGGCCAGCGGGCTGCGGCCGGAGTCGCACAACCGGGCCGACTTCAACTTCTATATCGATCCGGTGGACGGCGGCGGCGAGCGCGTGCGCATCGAGCAGCGCCGCCGGGGCTCGCCGCTGGACAAGATCGTGGCCGAGCTGATGATCCTGGCCAACAGCACCTGGGGCAAGCTGCTGGCGGACCACGGCGTACCGGGCATCTACCGTACGCAGAAGGCGTGGGGCATGCATCGCACGCGCATGCAGACCTACCCGGCGCCGCACGAGGGCCTGGGCGTGGCGCAGTACGCGTGGAGCACCTCGCCGCTGCGCCGGTATGTGGACCTGGTCAACCAGTGGCAGATCCTGGCGGTGGCCCAGCACGGCGTGACGGCAAAGCTGGTGGCGCCGTTCAAGCCGAAGGACGCCGACCTGCTGGCCGCCGTGGCCGACTTCGAAGGCACCTATGCTGCCTATGCCGACCACCAGTCGACCATGGAGCGCTACTGGTGCCTGCGCTGGATCAAGCAGGAAGGCCGCAACAAGATGATGGCCACCGTGCTCAAGGACGGTGCCGTGCGCTTTACCGAGATTCCGCTGGTGGCACGCGTGCCGGAACTGGCCCAGGCCACGCGCGGCACGCAGGTGCTGCTGGAGCTGGCGTCCACCGACGAGATCACGCTCGACGTGTCGTGCCGCGTGCTGGAAGTGTTTGCCGGCGAGGGCGAGGTGCCCGAGGAAGAGCTCGAAGGCGATTCCGGCGACACCGATGACGAGATGGCGGAAGTGTCGGCCGAGGCCGCCGCCGAGGATGCCGCCGAGCAAGCCGCCGAGGGCGCGCCTGCACCGGTCGACACCCCGGCCGACGCGCCGCCCGCCGACGATGCGTCGGCGCCACGCGACACCGACGCGCACCCCCCCGCCTGAGTCCTTCGGTAAACCGGGCCGCTCCCGTACAATCGAAGTCCGTTCCGGCCATCCCCTCTGCCGTGGGGTGGCCGGCTTTCGAGCGAGCCCCATTCCGACCGCCCAGGTTCTGCCCAACGTGAACGCCGTTCTCCCCGCTTCCCGCCCAATGCATCCGCGCGACTGGTGGCAATCCAGCAGCACGCTGGTCAAGGCGCTTGCCGTGTCCGTCGCCATCCATGCGGTGCTGCTGATGGTGCGGATTGCCGCGCCCGAGGTGTTCGAGATCAAGCGCTCCGACCCGCAGCTGGACGTGGTGCTGGTGAACTCGAAGTCGGCCGAGAAGCCGCGCAATCCCACCGTGCTGGCCCAGGCCAACCTCGATGGCGGCGGCGATCACGATGCGCAGCGCGCCACCACGCCGCTGCCCGCGCAGACCGAATCGAAGGAGGGCGACCTCATCAAGCTGACGCAGCGCCGCCTGCAGGAGCTGGAAGAGGAACAGCGGCGCCTGATGACGCAGGCGCGCGAGGCCGCGCCGTCGGTGCGCAGCCAGCCGGTGAAGCCCGGCGAGCAGCGTAACGACACCCCGCTGCGCGGCCAGGACGAGCGCACGACCACCGACGAGATGGCCAAGCTCGAAGCGGAGATCGGCCGCAATCTCGAACAGTATGCGAAGCGGCCCAAACGCATGCAGCTGACCGCCACCAGCGCGCAGGGCGTGGACTACGCGCAGTACTACGACCGCCTGCGCCGCAAGATCGAATCGCGCGGGACGAGCGACTTCCCGCAGAAGAACGGCAAGCCGCTCTACGGCCAGCTGATCCTGGTGATCAACGTGAACCGCCAGGGCAAGCTCGGCTATAACCGCGACGGCTACAACATCGAGTCCATCGACGTGGCAAAGAGCTCGGGCGACCCCGCGCTCGACCGCCAGGCCGTGGCCATCGTCCGTGCCGCTGCACCGTTTGGCGCATTCACGCCCGAGATGCAGGCAAAGCAGGACATCCTCGAAGTCATTTCCACTTTCAAGTTCACGCGCAGCGGGCTCGACGTCCGGCTGCAAGGACGCTGATGACCGCAGACCAGAATGCCGTCGACCGCTATGTCGTGGTCGGCAACCCCGTTTCGCACAGCCGCTCGCCGGCCATCCACGCGGCGTTTGCGCGCCAGACCGGCGAGGCCGTGCACTACGACCGCCTGGAGGCGCCGCTCGACGCCTTTGCCGACACCGTGCGCCAGTTCCTCGCCGACGGCGGCCATGGCTTCAACGTGACCACGCCGTTCAAGCTCGAAGCCTATGACCTGGCAGACCGGCTGACGCCGCGCGCCGAGGCGGCCGGCGCGGTCAACACGATGTGGATCGAGGATGGCCTGATCCACGGCGACAACACCGACGGCATCGGCCTGGTGCGCGACATCCAGGACAACCTCGACGTCCTGCTGGAAGACAAGCGCATCCTGGTGCTCGGCGCCGGCGGTGCGGCGATGGGCGCGATGCTGCCGCTGATCGAGTGCCACCCGGCGCGGATCGTGGTGGCCAATCGCACGGCGCAGAAGGCCAGCGACATGGTCGAGCAGTTCGTCGAAGCGGCCGACCAGTATGGCGTGGAGCTGTGGGCCGGCGGGCTCGACTCGCTGGGCTCGCTGTCCGAGGAAGAGGCGTGCGACGTGGTGATCAATGCCTCGGCCAGCAGCCTGCAGGGCGAGCTGCCGCCGGTGCCCGAGCACCTGCTGGGCGACGGCGTGCTGGCCTACGACATGATGTATGGCGCCAGGCCGACCGTGTTCCTGGCCTATGCGACCAAGTGCGGCGCGCGCGCGTCCGACGGCCTTGGCATGCTGGTGGAGCAGGCGGCCGAAGCGTTCTACAACTGGCGTGGCGTGCGACCCAGCACTGCCCCGGTACTGGCCGAGCTGCGCGCCGCGCTGCAGGCCGAAGCCGCGCGCTGAACCCGAGCGGACCCCCTTGGCCCGCCAGAAATCCGCCAGGGCATCGGCCGGCGCATCGGCCCGGTCGGGCAGCGCAGCCAACCCGCTGCGCTGGATCGGCTATTTCGGCGAATGCCTGATCATCGGCGTGCTGGCGATGCAAGTGTATTTCTTCCTGCAGATCGCCGCCTGGCAATACCTGAACCCGTCGTCCACGTCGTTCATGCGCGCCGAGCGCTGGCGGCTGTGCGGGTTCAACGTCTGGAGCTGCTCGATCGACCGCAAGTGGGTGGGCTACGACGAGATCTCGCGCAACCTCAAGCGCGCGGTGATTGCCAGCGAAGATGCCGACTTCGTCAACCATCCCGGCTACGAACTCGATGCCATGCTCGATGCGTGGGAGCGCAACAAGAAGCGCGGGCACATCGTTCGTGGCGGATCGACGATTACCCAGCAGCTGGCCAAGAACCTGTTCCTGGCCTCGGAGCAATACTACGTGCGCAAGGGCCAGGAGCTGGCCATCACGTGGATGCTGGAATTCTGGCTCGACAAGCAGCGCATCTACGAGATCTACCTGAATTCGGTGGAGTGGGGCGAAGGCGTGTTCGGCGTGGAAGCCGCCGCGCAGCATTACTTCCACACCTCGGCGTCGAAGCTGACCGTGGGCCAGGCCGCGCGGCTGGCGGCGGCGCTGCCGGCGCCCAAGTGCTTCGACAAGAAGCAGTACTGCGCCAACGTGCGCGTGAACTTCCGCACCAAGGCCTCGATCATCGCCCGCCGCATGGGCGCGGCGACGCTGCCAGACTAAGGGATCTGTTTTCTCCCCTCTCCCACTTGTGGGAGAGGGCGGGGGAGAGGGCGAGCGCTTTTTCTGCGATGGGCGTGGTTAGTACCGGAAAGGCTTCGCCCTATCCCCTCTCCCGCAGGCGGGAGAGGGGAACTGGAAGGAGGTACGTCCTTCAGCTCAGCCAGCCCTTGCGGCGGAAGTACACCAGCGGGATCGCGGCCGACACGGCCATCAGCGCGATGGCCCACGGGTAGCCGATGGCCCAGTCCAGTTCCGGCATCAGCTTGAAGTTCATGCCGTAGATGCTGGCGATCAGCGTTGGCGGCATCAGCGCCACCGACACCACCGAGAACAGCTTGATGATCTTGTTCTGGTTGATGTTGATGAAACCGACCGTGGCGTCCATCAGGAAGTTGATCTTGTCGAACAGGAACGCGGTGTGGTTCTCGATCGAGTCGATGTCGCGCAGGATCTGGCGCGCCTCGTCCTGCTGCTCGGCCGACAGCAGCTGGCTGCGCATCAGGAATGACACCGCCCGGCGGGTATCCATGACGTTGCGGCGGATGCGGCCGTTCAAGTCTTCCTCGCGCGCGATGGTTTCCAGCACGTCGGCGGCGGCGGCATCGGTCACGTTCTCGGCCAGCACGCGGCGGCTGGCCTCTTCCAGGCGCTCGTAGATCTCCTCGATCGAATCGGCCGAATACTCGGCGTCGGTCGCGTAGAGATCCATCAGCACGTCCTTGGCGTTGCGCACCGACCCCGGACGCATGCGGGCGCGCAGCCGCACCAGGCGGAACACGGGCAGGTCTTCGTCGTGGATCGAGAACAGGACGTCGCGCGTGAGCACGAACGCCACGCGCACGTTGCGCGAGGACTCGTCTTCCGCCAGCAGGAAGTCCGTGCGGATGTGGATGTTCTCGTCCTCGCCTTCGAAGTAGCGTGCCGAGGCCTCGAGGTCGCCCAGGTCTTCCAGCTCGGGCAGGACCACGCCGTAGGCTTCCTTGATCCAGGCCAGTTCCTCGTCGTCGGGGCTGACCACGTCGATCCAGATGGGCTTGTGCTGCAGCAGCTCGTTGCGCTCGTCGACCTGCTCCTGGGCAAGCCGGCCTTTCTGCAGGACGAACAGGTTGATCATCCCTTGGATTCCTTGTTACTGATGGCGCGTTGTCGATGCATCGGAGACAGGCGCAGGCAAGGCATCGCCAGCGAAGCGACCATGAGGCGGCCGGCAAGCGTGATCGCGCTGCGTGCGGACGGCCCGGGGCGCATCCGTTGCAAGGCGATGACGTTTGCCTGTTGCCTGGTTCTGGCTGGCAAGCCGGGGGAGGGAGGATCCGAAGCGCGACACGGCAGTCGGGGCGACGGCCGCTGGGGGAAACGGAAAGACACTCACCCGCAGGTGTCTGCGGGCAAGCACGGCGACGAGCAGGGCAATGGCCCCACGCGGATCGACGTTACGCAGCCCGCAGTGACATGGCATCCGGCGATGACGCGGCGCAGCCGCAACAACCCGAACACCCGATGCTACTGCCCACGTACTTTCTCCGGGATTCTGATGGCCGCGAGTGTAATCCAACGAGAGGGGGCTTGTTAAGCGAAATCTCTGCCGCGGTGTTGCTCACAGGCGCCGGCGCAGCAGCGGCGCCAGCATGACCGACGACAGCGCCGCGAACATCAGTACGATGGCCGCGTAGTCCTGCCAATGCGGCGTCTCGCCCAGTATCCACATGCCCGAGAACACCCCCACCACGGGGATGAACATGATCGACAGGCTCGACACCACCGGCGGCAGGCTGCGCGCCAGCGCAAACCACACGAGGTGGCAATACGCGAAGACCACCACGGCGTTGTAGGCAATGGCAGCCCATTCGATGGCGTTGGGCATGCGCCAGCCCGATTCGAACAGCAGCGAGCCAATGGCCAGGAACGGCAGCGTGACAGCCAGCATCCAGAACGTCAGCGTGCCGATCGGCACGTCCAGCTGGGTGCGCTTCATCAACTGCGTGCCGAACCCCCAGCCAGCGGCGGCCACCAGCATCAGCAGCGTGCCGGCCGGGCTGCCGGTCAGCGCGGCAATTTCGCCGGAGAGCAGCAGGACGGTGCCGGCGAGCGCGCAGCCGATGCCGATCCACGCCGACAGCGCGATGCGTTCGCGGAAGATGACCAGGCCCCAGACCACGGCCCAGATCGGCATGGTGTAGCCGAGGATGGCCGCACGGCCCGACGACAGCATCTTCACCGCGCAGATCGCGAACAGGTGCCAGATCACCATGTTGGGGATGGCCAGCTTGAGCACGGTGGCCCAGGTGCCGCGCGGCACCCGCAGCGATTCGCCGCGAACCTTGAGCGCCAGGCCCAGCGCCACCAGGCCGCCGGCCATGCATAGCAGGCGGAAGCCCATGGCCGGGAAATGCGCCACGCCGAGTTTCATGACGGGCCAGTTGAGGCCCCAGGCAACGGTGAGGAAGACGAGGAGGATGAGACCGCGACGGTCGAGCTGCATGGGCGTGGCGACGTGGCTGTCGCTCTTTTTAAGCGGAAGCTCCAGACAATAGCATGGCAACAGGTAGAATTGCCGCCTACGCCATATGCTGCGGCGCGGGACGCCACCGTTCGCGCGCAGCCAACCGGCCGGCGTCGCCCCGCGTTATGCTGTGTGTACCGTTTAACGCGGCCCGGCCCCCGGCCCCCGGCCTCACCCGAATACCGAGTCCTCCATGAACTTCACCGAGCTGCTGTCCAGCGCGTGGCAGCGCAACGATTCCCTGCTGTGCGTCGGGCTTGATCCCGACCCGGCCAAGCTGCCGCTGTCCCTGACCGGCACGGGCGGCGCAATCTTTTCGTTCTGCCGCGAGATCGTCGATGCCACGGCCGACCTGGTTTGCGCCTTCAAGCCGCAGATCGCCTATTTCCACTCGCAGCGCGCCGAAGACCAGCTGGAACAGCTGATCGAATACATCCACGACGCCCACCCGGGGATTCCGGTGATCCTCGACGCCAAGCGCGGCGATATCGGCTCCACGGCCGAGCACTACGCGGTGGAGGCGTTCGATCGCTACAAGGCCGACGCTGTGACGGTCAGCCCCTACATGGGGTTCGATTCGATGTCGCCGTACCTGGCGCATCCGGGCAAGGGCGTGATCGTGCTGTGCCGCACGTCCAATCCGGGCGGGTCGGACGTCCAGTTCCTGCAGGTCGATGGCAAGCCGCTGTACCAGGTGGTGGCCGAGGCCGCGCGCGAGCGATGGAATACCAACGGCCAGATGGGCCTGGTGGTGGGCGCGACCTTCCCGAACGAGATCGCCAAGGTGCGCCAGATCGTGGGCGACATGCCGCTGCTGATTCCGGGCATCGGTGCCCAGGGCGGCGATATCGAGGCCACGGTGAAGGCCGGCCGCACGGCCGACGGCACCGGCATGATGATCAATTCCTCGCGCGCCATCCTGTACGCCAGCCGCGACAAGGATTTCGCGGCGGCTGCCCGCAACGTGGCACTGCAGACGCGGGAAACCATCAACCGCTACCGCCACGGCTGATTGCCGCGGCTTCGCCCCTGTTCCGCGTGCGGGAGAGGGGCGGAAATTCCCCTCCTTCCTTTCCACGCGTCCCGTAAGCCTATTCCTCGTTGCGGATCAGTTCGATCAGCCCGCGCATCGCGTGCTCGGCAGCCTGGCGGCGGATCTGCGCGCGGTCTCCCTTGAACCGCTGGGTCTCGGTGCGCGTGGTGATGCGGTTGCTCCAGCCGAAGCACACCATGCCCACGGGCTTGTCTGCCGTGCCGCCATTGGGGCCGGCCACGCCGGTGATGGAAAGCGACACCTGCGCACGGCTGTTCAGCAGCGCGCCCTCGGCCATGGCGTGAGCCACTTCCTCGCTGACCGCGCCATGGTCCCGGATCAGCTTCGCCGGCACGCCGATCATGGTGGTCTTGGCTTCGTTCGAATAGGTCACGAACCCGCGCTCGAACCAGCCCGACGAGCCCGACACGTCGGTGATCGCGGCCGCCACCAGCCCGCCGGTGCACGACTCCGCCGTGGCAAGCATGAGCGAACGTTCCCCTAGGGCGACTCCGGCCTGGATGGCGAGCTGGTCAAGCAGGCGGCTGACGGACATGGCGACGTTTTCCGGGAAGTGTCAGAGGCAGGGATGGGCAGCGCTCAGATCGAGCGCCACAGGGCAAAGACGAGCAGCGTGTAGAAGGCCGCGAAGATATCGTCAAACATGACGCCAAAGGCACCCGTGAAGCCGGGCCCCTTGAGCGTGCGATCGTAGTAGCGGATTGGCGCCGGCTTGACGATATCGAAGAACCGGAACCAGGCGAATGCGGCGAACTGGCCCCAGAAGCCGGTAGGCGTGACGAACACCAGCACCAGCCAGAACGCGACGATTTCGTCCCACACCATGCTGCCGTGGTCGTACACGCCCATGTCCCGCGCGGTGCGCAGGCAGGCCCAGATGCCGACGACGAACGCCGCGGCGATGATCCACAGCCACGTGGTGGGCTCGATCCACATCGAGATCACCACGAAGGACAGCCAGCCGTAGAGCGTACCCACGGTACCCGGGCTGACCGGCGAAAGGCCCGAACCGAAGCCCAGCGCGATCAGGCGGGCGGGGTGCCCGAGCATGAAGCGCGCGGTGGGCCGGGTGACCTTGGCGGTCTGGCCGGCATCGAGTGTGACGGGTTCGGCGGAAGCAGCGGGGTCGCGCGGCGCGGCCCCGGGGGGGTAGGCGGACATCAAAAACCTGGCTCTGTGTAGTTATGCATGGCGCGCAAGCCTGACGCTCCCTGTTGCGCGCATGAGCGGCATCATGACACGGCTTGCGTGCGGTGTGTCACGGCGCGGCGAAATGATCGAACGCGCTGCCCGTGAAGGTGTACGGGTCGCCATGGCGATCCACGATGCGCAGGCCGGCTTCGGGCGTGATGGCGCCCACGCGGGAGAGCGGCAGCCCAAGCTGCCGGCCGATGCCGGCGATGGCCTCGCGGTGGCCGGCCGGGGCGGTGAAGCACAGTTCGTAGTCGTCGCCGCCGGCCAGCACGCACTCGCGTTGCAGCGCCAGCGGCTGGGCGGCAAGGATCTCGGAACGCGGCAGGGCGTCCACATCGACGATCGCGCCCACCGAGGAGCGGGCCAGGATGTGGCCCAGGTCGCCGATCAGGCCATCGGACACGTCCAGCGCCGCGTGCGCCACGCCGCGCAGCGCCATGCCCAGCGCCACGCGCGGCGTGGGGGTGTCCATGCGCGGCCGGATCACGGTGTAGTCGGGTTCCGGCAGCAGCCATTCGCCGCGGCAGTCGCCCAGCGCCAGCCGGGCATCGCCGAGCGTGCCCGAGACCCAGATGTCGTCGCCGGGGCGCGCGGCATCGCGGCGCAGGGCCTGCCGCGCCGGCACGTCGCCGAATACCGTGATCGACAGTGTCAGCGGCCCCTTGGTGGTATCGCCGCCGATCAGCTCGCAACCGTGGTCATCGGCCAGGGCCAGCAGGCCGCCGGCAAACGCTTCGAGCCAGACCGGATCCGCTTCCGGCAGGGCCAGCGCCAGCGTGAAGGCGCGTGGCTCGGCGCCCATCGCCGCCAGGTCCGACAGGTTAACCGCCAGGGCCTTGTGGCCCAGCGAGCGGGGAGGCACGTCCGGAAAAAAGTGCCGACCGCTGACCAGCATGTCGGTGCTGATGGCCAGCTGGTGACCGGGACGCGCCTCGATCAGCGCGCAGTCGTCGCCTACGCCCAGCACGGCCTTGTGTACCGGGCGCGTGAAGAAACGTCGAATCAGGTCGAATTCGGAAACGGGGGCGGGGGAGGCAGGCGTGGGATCGGGCATGGGGATGGGGGCATACCGGCTGGTCAAGCCCATCGGCATGCGGCATATTGTACCGAAACGCAAAGGTGCCCCGCGCAAAACGCCCATTGTGAAATAGTTTTTCACAATATAAAATGCGCAATTCTTGAGCGCCGAGAAGCGCTCAGCGCCTATAAAGCGGAGACAGCGGGTTCGTGGAGCCGGCCCGTGCTCATCCCCAGCGTTATTCATGCGGCTCCACCGATCGGAAGATGCGCAGATGACAAGCCCTCAGCAGTCCCCGTCCCAAGACGATCTGAAACAGCAGCAGCGTGAGGCGCTGCGCAAGGCCGCACTCGAATACCACGAGTTTCCGACCCCCGGTAAGATCTCCGTCACCCCGACCAAGCCGCTCTCGAACCAGCGAGACCTGGCGCTGGCCTACTCGCCCGGCGTGGCCGCCGCCTGCGAGGAAATCGTGGCCGACCAGGCCAACTCCTTCCGCTATACCGCGCGTGGCAACCTGGTGGCCGTGATCACCAACGGCACTGCCGTGCTGGGCCTGGGCGACATCGGCGCCGCGGCCTCGAAGCCGGTGATGGAAGGCAAGGGCGGCCTGTTCAAGAAATTCGCCGGTATCGACGTGTTCGATATCGAAATCGACGAGAAAGACCCCGAGAAGCTCGTCGACATCATCGCCTCGCTGGAACCCACGTTCGGCGGCATCAACCTGGAAGACATCAAGGCGCCGGAATGCTTCTACGTGGAGCGCAAGCTGCGCGAGCGGATGAAGATTCCCGTCTTCCACGATGACCAGCATGGCACCGCCATCGTGGTGGGCGCGGCCGTGATCAACGGCCTGCAAGTGGTGGGCAAGGACATCACCAAGGTGAAGCTGGTGGCCTCGGGCGCCGGCGCCGCCGCGCTGGCCTGCCTGGACCTGCTCGTCGACATGGGCCTGCCCATCGAGAACATCTGGGTGACCGATCTGGCCGGCGTGGTGTACGAAGGCCGTACCGAGCTGATGGACCCGGAAAAGGCGCGCTTCTCGCAGAAAACCGACAAGCGCAAGCTGGCCGAAGTGATCGACGGCGCCGACATCTTCCTGGGCCTGTCCGCCGCCGGCGTGCTGAAGCCGGAGATGGTGCAGAAGATGGCCGAAAAGCCGCTGGTGCTGGCGCTGGCCAACCCGAACCCGGAAATCCTGCCCGAGCTGGCCAAGGAAGTGCGTCCGGACGCCGTGATCGCCACGGGCCGTACCGACTATCCGAACCAGGTCAACAACGTTCTCTGCTTCCCGTTCATCTTCCGTGGCGCGCTGGACTGCGGCGCCACCACGATCACGCGCGAAATGGAAATCGCCGCCGCCAACGCCGTGGCGGAACTGGCGCGCCAGGAACAGAGCGACATCGTGGCGTCGGCCTATGGCATCCAGGATCTCTCGTTCGGCCCGGAATACCTGATTCCGAAGCCGTTCGATCCGCGCCTGATCGTCAAGATCGCGCCTGCGGTGGCAGAGGCGGCTGCCAAGTCCGGCGTGGCCGCGCGCCCGATCGAAGACATGGACGCGTACCGCCTGCAGCTGCAGCAGTTCGTCTACCACTCGGGCACGCTGATGAAGCCGATCTACGCGGCGGCGCGCAAGGTGGAGATGGAGAAGAAGCGCATCGTCTTCGCCGAGGGCGAGGAAGAGCGCGTGCTGCGCGCGGTGCAGGTGATCGTCGACGAAAAGCTGGCCAATCCGATTCTGATCGGTCGCCCGGCCGTGCTGGCGCACCGCATCGAACGCTTCGGCCTGCGCCTGCGCATGGGCGTGGATTTCACGGTGGTGAACCCCGAGCATGACGAGCGTTTCCGCGATTACTCGGAGGCGTACTACCGCATGATGGCCCGCGAAGGCGTGACGCAGCAGTACGCCAAGCTGGAAATGCGCCGCCGCACCACGCTGATCGGCGCGATGCTGGTCAAGAAGGGCGAGGCCGATGGCATGATCTGCGGCACGGTCAGCACCACGGCCGCGCACCTGCGCTACATCGACCAGGTGCTGGGCGGCACGAACACCGTGTACGCCGCGATGAACGGGCTGGTGCTGCCGGGCCGTCAGATCTTCCTGGTGGACACGCACGTCAACGTGGACCCGACCGCCGAGGAACTGGCCGAGATCACGCTGATGGCGGCCGAGGAGCTCAAGCGCTTCGGCATCGAGCCCAAGGTTGGCCTGCTGTCGCACTCGAACTTCGGCACGTCGGAGGCCCCGTCGGCACGCAAGATGCGCGACACGCTGAAGATTCTGCGCGAGCGTGCTCCGGAACTGGAAGTGGATGGCGAAATGCACGGCGACAGCGCGCTGGACCAGAAGCTGCGCGATTCCCTGGTGCCGGACGGCTCGCTCAAGGGCGAGGCCAACCTGCTGGTCTGCCCGAACATCGACGCGGCCAACATTTCGTACAACCTGCTCAAGGTCGCGGCCGGCAACAACGTGGCCATCGGCCCGATCCTGCTGGGCGTGAAGGCGCCGGTTCACATCCTCACGCCGTCGGCCACGGTGCGCCGCATCGTCAACATGACGGCGCTGGTGGTGGTGGATGCCGCCGCGAAGTGCTGATTGACTGAGGCGCCGGGCCGGGAAAATCGGCCGGTTGTGCCAAGTGCGGAAAAAGCCGGGTTCGCCCGGCTTTTTTCATGTCCGCGTCAAATCGGAGTTGCGCGGTTAGTATGCGCACACATATCGATAACATATTGAAACAATTGAGGAAATCCGGCTCGCAAAAGCGCGGGGATTGATTAATGATGGACTTGCGCGTAACCTTACGCCTTTGAATGCGGACGCTCGCCTGAAGCGTGCCGGTGCCCGTGCGGGGTCGACACGACGTGTTGGCGCGGGGCCGGAATGTCCCGCCCTCCATCTTTCGCCAACATTTTTCGATAACGTGGGTTCCGGGAATTCACATCGCCAGACGCAGCGGCAGTCACATCGGCAGTCCCTGAGCCTGGCCCGAAGCCTGGGCCGCGTATTGGCGGGCGCGACGCTGTCCATGGCGCTGGCCCTGGCGCCGCAAGGCGTGTTCGCAAGGCAGTCGCCAGAGATGGCCGGGGCGGTGGGAACCATCCCGGCGCAGCAGTTGCCCAACGAGGCGCGGCAGACGCTGGACCGTATCGAGTCTGGCGGGCCGTTCCCGTATGACAAGGATGGTTCGCGGTTCGGCAACTACGAACGCATCCTGCCGCAGCAACCTCGCGGGTACTACCGCGAATACACCGTCAAGAACAGCAAGAGCCGGAATCGGGGAGCCAAGCGGATTGTTTGCGGTGGTGATCAACGCGCCGCCAACGACTGCTATTACACGGAAGACCACTACAACAGTTTCAAACGGATAACCAAATGATGACTGACATTTTCGGATTGGGCGACGCCCTTGCCGCCCGCGAGGAGCGCGGCGCCGGAGATGGCTGGCAACGGGCCCAGCATCAGGCCCAGAACCTTTACGACAATGTGCTGATGATGCCGCGCCAGGATCTGACGCACCGACTTCCGCCCGCCTGTACGCCCGTCATGGGCACGTGGGCGGACGACGGCACCAACGAGGGAGCCATGAATCTGTTCAAGACGGTGCGCCCCAACATCGTCCAGTCGATCCGCGCGTTCCGCGTGCCCGAGCTGGCCCAGGCGGCCGCCGCGCTGAACCAGCATTTCCTGTATGCCAATTGCGCCGACTGCGCGAGCAAGGCGGAAATCCTGGAGCGCATCGCCACTGAATTCACGTTCCCGAAGCACTTTGGCAAGAACTTCGACGCGCTGTCAGATTGCCTGACCGACATGATCCACAAGGCGGGGCCGCAGCCCGGCTTCGTGATCGTGCTGGAAGGCCTGCCGATTGCGCAGAAGTTCGACAAGGAAGCGCGCGAGGTGCTGCTGGACGTGTTCCGCGACGCCGCCGAATTCTGGAGCGAGCGCAAGGTGCAGTTCCGGGTGTTCTACTCGTTCGCCTGAGGACGCCGCAGTCCAGGCTGGTTCCCTGCCGTACCGATGAAAAAGCCCGCTGGTGTCAGCGGGCTTTTTGTTTGTGCACGGTGGCTGGCCTGCCGCCGGGCGGAGCGGTGCGGGCGCGGTCAGGCTGCCGGCGGCACCTGGCCGTTCGGCGTGAGCCGGTCGATCAGTTCGGGCAGGCCTTCGCTGAGGCTGGCCGCCACATCGTCCGACGACATGCCGGTGGTTTCGGCCAGCGACTGCAGCGCGCCGGTGCCGCCCAGCGCGCTGGACAGGTCTGCGGCGCTTACCGCGTCGTTGGTGCCCGTGCCGATCCAGGAATCCACCTGCTGGCCAAGGCCGGCCTGGCCGAGGATGTCTCGCAGCGCGCCGATGCCGCCTGCCGCGGCACCCATGGCCTGCGCGGAGCCCGCGGCGTCGCCCTGACCGCCGAGCAGGCCACCGAGCAGCGAACCGAGGTCGAGCCCGCCCGGTGCCGGCGCGCTGCCGCCGCCCAGCATGCCGCCGAGCATGCCGCCCAGGCCGCCCAGGCCACCGAGCCCGCCAGCATCGCCGGCTTCGGTAGGCGCCACGCTGCCGTCGGCGCCCTGGCTCTTGTGCCGCATCGCCAGCATGGCCAGCAGGCCCAGCGCCATCATCAGCTTTGGATTCATGCCGCCCGGCTGGCCCGCTTGCTGCTGGCCCCCCATCTGGCCAAGTACGCCTCCGAGCACGCTATCGAGTAGTCCCATCTCAGACTCCTTTCTCAAAATCCGCCAAGGATGGCGTTCAGCGTGGCCAGGCATGCCAGCCCGGCCGTTTCCGTGCGCAGAATGCGCGGCCCCAGTGACACGCCGATAAAGCCGGCGCGACGTGCGGCTGCCTCCTCGTCCGGAGACAGGCCGCCCTCTGGCCCGATCAGCAGCGTAACGCCCTGTGCAACCCAGGCGTCGCGATGCGCGGCGGCCAGCTCTGGCAGCGATCCCGTGGCTCGTGGCGAGAGCAGCAGCCGGGCCCCGGTGGCCGGCATCGCCGCCAGCCATCCTTCAAAAGTAGCGACTGGCGCCAGCGCCGGCAAGCGATTACGGCCACATTGCTCGCAGGCGGCTTCGATCAGCGCCTGCCAGTGCGCCTGGCGCCTGGTGGCGCGCTCGCCGGACAGGCGCACCACCGAGCGGCTGGCCTGCAGCGGCTGGATGGCGGCCACCCCCAGCTCCACGGCCTTCTCGATCAGCCAGTCCATCTTGTCGCCGCCGGCCAGGCCCTGCGCCAGGGTAACGGCGAACGGCGTTTCGGCTTCGGCCGGATCCTGCGCGCCCACCTGGGCTACGGCATGGCGCTTGCCGATCTCGGCGAGCGTGGCCGCGTAGCTGCCGCCCTGGCCGTTGAACAGCGTGACCGCGTCGCCCGTGGCCAGGCGCAGCACCTGCACGTGACGCACGATGGATTCGGGCAAATCGAGTACGGAATCGGCGGCCAGCGCCGCATCGACAAAAAATCTGGGTGGCATCGGAAAAGCGTCAAGCCTTATGAAGAGGCGGGAGCAGCGGGGTCGGCGGGCGCGTCGGACGGCTTGGCCAGCGGCGTGGCAAAACCCCAGCGGTATCCATCGGGGTCCTCGACCATGCAGTACCGGTCGCCCCAGAACTGGTCCGCCGGCGGCATCACGCTGGTGGCACCGGCGCCAACGGCCCGTGCGTACAGCGCGTCGACGTCGGCGCAATACAGGTAGAAAGTTTGCGACGCTTCCACGCCCAGCGAGCGTGGCGTGCGGGCCGTGCTGCCCCACGCGCCTTCGGGCGCGAACATGATCACAAGCTGGCCCTGGTAGTGCATTTCGGCGTGGGTTGGCACGCCGTTCTCATCCACGACATGACCGGCATCAAAGCCGAATGCCCGCTGATAGAAATCCAGTGCGGCGCGACCGCTGGCGACCGTGAGATAGGGCGTCAGCCAGGGCGTGTTGGACGGTCTGGACATGAGGGTCTCCCGGATGGCTCGAAAGCCCGCCGGGCAAGGCGCCGGCGGGACGTTCGTGCATGTTACGCGGGACGGCAGGCGCTGTCGAAGATCGCCTGAAGATGGCGCGGGTGCGTGAACAGCGTGGGATGCAGCGCGGCATGATAGGCGCGCAACGCCGTATCGAGCTTCCATTGCCGCAGCCGGGCGGCGATGCGTTCCACCGGACAGGCGGCGATGTCGAGGGCGTCGCTGGCCAGCGCGATGCCAAGCAGCGCGCCGTAGGCCGGCACGAAGGTGGTTAGCGGCGCCACGTGCGCGAACACCTGCCGCACGCGCGACAGCAGCAGGCGCGCGGTGTCGGGCCGGTGCCAGAGCGGGCCCAGGTGCAGCGACATCGCGCCGCCGGCCGCCAGGCATCGGCGCGCCGTCTGCAGGCCGTGCGGCGAGAAGAGGGCGGCGGCGGGGCTGCCGTCGTCGGCTTCGGTCAGGTCATAGACGATCAGGTCGAACTGGCGTCCGGCCCGCGCGAAGGCCTCCATCAGGCCCAGCCCGTCGCCGATGGCCAGATGCAGCCGCGGATCGCCCGGTTCGTCGAGCGCCCCCTGGTGAATCCCGCGCAGCCATTCGCGCGCCAGCCGCACCACATCGCCGTCGAGTTCGGCCACCACAACTTCCCGCATGGTGGGAATTCGCAGCAGTTCGAAGGCCGATCCGCCGTCGCCGCCGCCCACCACCAGGGCGGTACGTGGCGAACCGTGCACACAGGCAATCGGCACCGTCATCAGTTCATGCTGGATGAAGGCGTCGCGCTCTGTGCTCATCACCCGGCCATCGAGCCGGAAGATGCGTCCAAATGCCGCGTTCTCGCCGATTTCCACCTGCTGGTGCGCGGTGCGCACGGCGGCCAGCACGCTGATATCGGCCAGCGTGGCACCGGCGCCAGGCGCCAGCCATTCGGTCCAGGTTTGACACCCCCTTCGGGACGCGTCCGCGCGCCCGGAAATGCCGCCTGCTTCTGCTAAAATTGCGGTTTTCCCGCCGTCAGGTTCTCGCATGTCTGCCCTCGCCCATCCCGCAACCAGTCCTTTCGCCAATCAACCCGTCAAGCTGATGGCCGATGCCATCCGCGTGCTTGCCATGGACGCCGTCCAGCAGGCCAACTCCGGTCACCCCGGCGCGCCGATGGGTATGGCGGATATCGCCGTGGCGTTGTGGGGCCGGCACCTGAAGCATAACCCCGTGAATCCGCACTGGGCCGATCGCGACCGCTTCGTGCTGTCTAACGGCCACGGGTCGATGTTGATTTATGCCTTGCTGCACCTGACCGGCTACGACCTGCCCGTCGAGGAACTGCGCAACTTCCGCCAGCTGCACAGCAAGACCGCGGGCCACCCCGAATACGGCATCACGCCGGGCGTGGAAACCACCACCGGTCCGCTGGGCCAGGGCATCACCAACGCGGTGGGCATGGCGCTGGCCGAGCGCCTGCTGGGCGAGGAATTCAACCGCCCCGGTTTCGACATCGTCAACCATCACACCTATGTGTTCATGGGCGATGGCTGCCTGATGGAAGGCATCAGCCACGAGGCCTGCTCGCTGGCCGGCACGCTCAAGCTGAACAAGCTGATCGCGCTGTGGGATGACAACGGCATCTCGATCGACGGCGACGTGGTGCACTGGTTCGCCGACGACACGCCCAAGCGCTTCGAGGCCTACGGCTGGAACGTGATCCGCGGCGTGGATGGCCACGACGTGGTGGCCGTGGACAACGCCATCGCCCAGGCCAAGGCCAGCGACAAGCCGACGCTGATCTGCTGCCGCACCATCATCGGCAAGGGCGCGCCGAACAAGGAAGGTGGTCACGACGTGCACGGCGCGCCGCTGGGCGGCGCCGAAGTGCTGGCCACGCGCGAGGCGCTGGGCTGGGCCCACGCACCGTTCGAACTGCCGGCCGATGTCTACGAAGCCTGGAACGCCAAGGCCACCGGCGGCGCGCTGGAGAAGGCCTGGGACGCGCTGTTCGACGCCTACGCCGAAGTGCATCCGTACGAAGCCGGCGAGTTCAAGCGCCGCATGCGCGGTGAACTGCCGGGCGGGTTCGATGCCGCCGTCGACGCCTTCATCGCCAAGTGCGAGGAAAAGGCCGAAACGATTGCCACGCGCAAGGCCAGCCAGAACACGATCGAAGCGTTCGCGCCGGTGCTGCCGGAATTCCTGGGCGGCTCGGCCGACCTGACTGGCTCGAACCTGACGAACTGGTCGGGCACCCAGGCCGTGCGAGTGGATGCCTGGGGCAACCACATCAACTACGGCGTGCGCGAGTTCGGCATGAGTGCCATCATGAACGGCATCACGCTGCATGGCGGCTACGTGCCCTACGGCGCCACGTTCCTGACGTTCTCGGACTACAGCCGCAATGCGCTGCGCATGGCCGCGCTGATGAAGATCCGCACGCTGTTCGTGTTCACGCACGATTCGATCGGCCTGGGCGAAGACGGCCCGACGCACCAGTCGATCGAGCACGTGGCCAGCCTGCGCCTGATTCCGAACATGGACGTGTGGCGTACCGCCGATACCACCGAAACCGCCGTGGCCTGGGCCGAGGCGATCCGCCGCGAGAACGGCCCGAGCTGCTTGATCTTCAGCCGTCAGAACCTGCCGTTCCAGAAGCGTGACGACGCCACGCGCGCCAACATCGCCCGCGGCGGCTACGTGCTGCGCGACGCGAAGAACCCGCGTACCAAGCGTCCGGACGCCGTGATCCTGGCCACGGGCTCGGAAGTGGGCCTGGCCGTGGGCGCCGCCGATGCGCTGGCCGCCGAAGGCGTGCATGTGCGCGTGGTGTCGGTGCCGGCAACGACCGTGTTCGACAAGCAGGACGCCGCCTACAAGGCCAGCGTGCTGCCGGCTGGCGTGCCGCGCATCGCCGTGGAAGCGGGTGTGTCCGATTTCTGGTGGAAGTACCAGGTCCAGGCCGTGGTCGGTATCGACACGTTCGGCGAATCGGCCCCGGCTGGCGTGCTGTTCAAGCACTTCGGCTTCACGGTGGACAACGTGGCCGACACGGTTCGCGCCACGCTCGCCCAGTAATTTCCGCCCGCGCGGTCAGCCGGTGCGATGCGCCGGCTACCGGCGCGGGCCACCGGCTTCATCGATTGCACTCTAGGAGATAGACATGACCATCAAGATCGGCATCAACGGCTTTGGCCGTATCGGACGCATGGTATTCCGCGCCGCCGCCGCGAACTTCAAGGACGTTGAAGTCGTCGCCATCAACGACCTGCTGGAGCCTGACTACCTGGCGTACATGCTGAAGTACGACTCGGTCCATGGCCGCTTCGATGGCGAAGTGTCGGTGGAAGGCAACACGCTGGTCGTGAACGGCAAGAAGATCCGCCTGACGGCCGTCAAGGATCCGTCGGAACTGAAGTGGAACGAAGTGGGCGCCGACGTCGTGATCGAGTCGACTGGCATCTTCCTGACGAAGGAAGGCGCGCAGAAGCACATCGACGCAGGCGCCAAGAAGGTGATCATGTCGGCCCCGTCGAAGGACGACACCCCGATGTTCGTGTACGGCGTGAACCACGACACGTACAAGGGCGAAGCGATCATCTCGAACGCCAGCTGCACCACCAACTGCCTGGCCCCGGTGGCCAAGGTGCTGAACGACAAGTGGGGCATCAAGCGCGGCCTGATGACCACCGTGCACGCCGCCACGGCGACCCAGAAGACCGTGGACGGCCCGTCGAACAAGGACTGGCGCGGCGGCCGCGGCATCCTGGAAAACATCATCCCGTCGTCGACCGGTGCCGCCAAGGCCGTGGGCGTGGTGATCCCGCAACTGAACAAGAAGCTGACGGGCATGTCGTTCCGCGTGCCGACGTCGGACGTTTCCGTGGTTGACCTGACGGTCGAACTGGAAAACCCGGCCAAGTACGAAGAAATCTGCGCCGAAATGAAGGCACAGAGCCAGGGCGCGCTGAAGGGCGTGCTGGGCTACACCGAAGACAAGGTTGTGGCCACGGACTTCCGCGGCGACGCGCGTACCTCGATTTTCGATGCCGAAGCCGGTATCGCCCTGGATGGCACGTTCATCAAGGTCGTGAGCTGGTACGACAACGAGTGGGGCTACTCGAACAAGTGCCTGGAAATGGCACGTGTGGTTGCCAAGTAATTGGTGATCCGCTCATGAAAAACGCGCCTTCGGGCGCGTTTTTTGTTGCCGGCGCGCGTCGGTCATGGTGTTAGCGGCTTCGCATCCACGCCTTCGCCATCGACGATGAAATGGCCGCCGGCCACATGGTGGATCGTCCGCAGGCCGTCATGACCGGTGAAATGCCAGCGGCCTTCACTGAACACCCGGCCGTCGGCGTAGGCAGCCACCACCTCGCCCAGGAACAGGTCGTAGCTATGCTGGATGACCGGTTCGGGCAGCAGCCGGCATTCCAGCCAGGCCGCGCAGCCTTCCAGCAGCGGTGCGCCTACCACGCTGCCCGCAAACGTTTGCAGGCCGTAGGCGGCGAACTTGTCGATGCCTTGCTGCTCGGTCAGCGCCAGCCCGGAACTGGAACCGAGCGCCTGCGTGATATCTACCTGGCTGACGGTGGGCACCTGCAGCGCGAATTCTCCGCTGGCTTCCAGCAATTTGCGCGTCCAGGTAGCCTTGTCGAGCACCACGGCCACTTTCGGCGGAGCGAAGTCAAGCGGCATGGCCCAGGCGGCAGCCATGATGTTGCGCTGGCCCTGATGCGCCGCGCTGACCAGGACCGTCGGGCCGTGATTCAGTAGCCGGTAGGCTTTGGCGAGGTCGACGCCGAGGCGATGTGCAGTCATGATGCGAGTCCGAAAATTCTGGGTAATGTGCGCAGGAGCAAGGCAGGATCGAGCCGGCTTCGTTCAATATAGCGGGGTTCATTCGCGCGGCGTCGGCGGCTTTTGACATTATCTGTCGCAAAGTCGCCCAATATGCGCCAAAAGCCAATCCACGTACTGCGAGAAATGCCGAATTTGCTTTGCCCTGCCGTTTTTTTCTCTTACACTCGGAAGAATCTGTTGATATCTGATGTGCAGCCAGTGAAAGTGGTGGGGCCATCGCGCGCAAGACAAAACAATCGGGCCTGATCATGGTGAACGTGGATACCAAGCTGCTCGTGATTTTTACCGAGCTGCTTAGCAAGCGAAACGCCACATATGTGGCGGAAAAGATGCATATGACGGCGCCGGCAGTCTCGCACTCGCTTGGCCGTTTGCGCGAGATATTCGACGATCCTCTCTTTATCCGCGTGCCGCACGGCCTGACGCCGACGCCGCGTGCCCTGGAACTGGGGCCGAAGATCCGCGACATGCTGGACCTGTGGTCGTCGATCAACGAAGGCGACGCGGACAATTTCGACCCGGCCATTGCCACGGGAACGCTGAGCATTGGCTTTGCCGCCGAGCTTGGCGATACGGTTTTCAACCGGTTTATCCTGCGCATCAAGCAACTGGCTCCCGACCTGCATATCCGGCTGGTGGAATCGCATTCGTGGGAAAGTGACGTGGCGTCCATGCGCGCCAATGAGCTGGACCTGGCGTTTTCGCCATTCCCGACGCGCCATCCGGAAATCGTCGAGGAAATGGTGACGTCGCTGAACCTGTGGGTTTGCGCGCGCAAGAACCATCCGCTGCTGAAGGACGACTGCACGCTGGAGCAGTATCTCGATTGCAGCCATATTTTCATGGCGCATTCCGGCGGCTCGGGCCGCCCGGCACCGGCGCTGATTCCGCTGGACTACGCGCTGCAGCAGCGCGGTCTCAAGCGCAATGCGACGCTGACGGTCCATTCGTGGCGCGCGCAGGCGGAACTGGCCGCACAGACGGACATGATTTTTACCGTCAATGCCCTGACCAAGGACATGGCGTGCGAGACCTACGGCCTCAAGGCCTTCCCGCTGCCGGCCGAACTGAACACGACGCTGGGCCTGAACATGTTCTGGCACCGCAGCCGCAATACGCATCCGATGCTGGTGTGGGCCCGCGGTCTGTTTCGCCAGGTGGTTGGCGAGTTTGTAGGTCTGCCGCAACTGGCCGCCGCGCGCAGCCTGCGCGTGGTAACCGAGGCGGAACAGGACGACCTGCCGCAGCAGTAAGCGGTCCGTCCAGGAGTCCTCAAAAAAAAACCGGCGCCTGTGCGCCGGTTTTTCCTTTTTCTGCCTCTGCCGGTCTGGTACGAAGCCAGCCGGGCGGGGCTTATCTTTTGGGTCTGTGGGGACAGTCGTTCTTGGTGCAATTGCCGTACAGCGACAATGCATGTTCCTGCAATGCGAAGCCGCGCTCGCGCGCAATGCTTTGCTGGCGCTGCTCGATGTCGGCGTCGAAGAATTCCTCGACGCGACCGCAGTCCAGGCACACCAGGTGATCGTGGTGCTTGCCTTCGTTGAGTTCGAAAATGGCCTTGCCCGACTCGAAGTTGTTGCGGGACAGCAGGCCCGCCTGTTCGAACTGGGTCAGGACGCGATAGACCGTGGCGAGGCCGATATCCATATGCTCGTTGAGCAGGATACGGTAGACGTCTTCCGCGCTCAGATGGCGCTGTTCGCTGGTCTGGAAGATTTCAAGAATCTTCAAGCGGGGGACGGTCGCCTTAAGGCCGATATTTTTGAGGTCCGCCGGACTCGGCATGGGCGTGACTCCCTAGAGTACAATGTCTGGATAGTTGAATCATAAGGGTTTTGGCGACAAAAGTCGCCCCGGTGCCATGGCGTCCGGACGCCGCCTGCAAGGTGGCGAGCCCCCGATGCGCCCGGCCGTGCCGGCTGCCGCTACCTAATTGGCGGTGCGCCGGCTCCGGCACAGAATCTTTCCCGTCTGGAAGCGAGATACATGCGTTCATTCCGTTCGTCCGCCATGCGCCCGGCGCTGGTGTCTTCCCTGCTGGCGGCCGCGCTGCTGGCCGGTGCCTGCTCGGCCTACGACAGCACGTCGCGCAAGGTGGCGGAAGCCATCACGCCTTATCGCATCAACATCGTCCAGGGCAACTTCGTGTCCCGGGAGGCGGCCGCGCAATTGCGCGAAGGCATGACGCGAGACCAGGTACGGTTCCTGCTGGGTACGCCTCTGCTGCAGGACGTGTTCCATGGCAATCGCTGGGACTATTACTTCTCGTTCCGCCGTGGCAGCACGCCGGTGGTGCAGTCGCGCAAGTTCACCGTGTTCTTCGATGGCGACAAGCTGACCAAGTGGCAGGGTGACGAGCTGCCGTCCGAATACGAGCTGATCGCTGAAATTGACGGCATGAAGGCTGCGCAGCGTAACCAGAAGATCGGCATTACCTCGTCCAGCGCGAAGGCTGCGGAGACTGCAAATACGGCGAATCCGGCGAACCCGGCTGGTGCGTCGGACGCGCAAGCCGCGCCGGCCACTGACGCAGCCGCGAGCGCCCCGGCGGCGTCCGAGCCCGCCGCCCAGCCGCCTGCCGCCGCGCAGGAAAAGCCGGCCAGCTGAGTCCCATCGCGGATCGGCTTGGCTCTGGTCCGCCTCCCACGCATATCCTGAGTCCGGCACATCGCCGGACTCGCAGTTTCCCGATACCACACCATGAAAATCGCCATCGCAGGTGCCTCTGGCCGCATGGGCCGCATGCTGATCGAAACCGTCCTGGACACCGACGGCGTAACCCTGGCGGGTGCCCTGGAGCACGCTGGTTCGACCGCGCTCGGCCAGGACGCCGGCCTGTTCCTGGGCCGCGCCACCGGCGTCCAGATTACTGCCGACGTCGAAGCGGTGATGGCCGAGGCCGATTGCCTGATCGATTTCACGCGCCCGGAGGGCACGCTGGCGCACCTGGAGGTGGTCAAGCGCCTCGGCAAGAAGATCGTCGTCGGCACCACCGGCTTCGACGCTGCCGGCAAGCAGGCGCTGGCGGACGCGGCCGAGTCGGTTGGCGTGGTGTTCGCGTCCAACTTCAGCGTCGGCGTGAACGCCACGTTCAAGCTGCTCGAAGTGGCGGCGAAGCTGCTGTCCACGGGCTATGACATCGAGATCATCGAGGCGCACCATCGCCACAAGGTGGATGCCCCGTCGGGCACCGCGCTGACCATGGGCGAGGTCATTGCCGGCGCCATCGGCCGCGACCTCGACGAGTGCGCGGTCTATGCACGCGAAGGCCACACCGGCCCGCGCGACCCGAATTCGATCGGCTTTGCCACGGTGCGCGGTGGCGACATCGTCGGCGATCACACGGTGCTGTTCGCGGGCATTGGCGAGCGCATCGAAATCAGCCACAAGTCGTCCAGCCGCCAGTCGTATGCCGACGGCGCCGTGCGGGCCGCCCGCTTCCTGGCCGACAAGCCCAATGGCATGTTCGACATGCAGGATGTGCTGGGCCTGAAGTAGGCCGGAGCAGGCACGGTCCGCCACGGCGGGCCGGGGCCGCCTGCGCAGTACCCGTGGCGGCCCGGATTGCCGGTGTGCCACGGTTATAATCGTCTCTTTCGCAAACCGATCCCCCAGCCGTCCGGCGCGCCAGTGGCGCCGCGCGGGCCGTTGTCCCAGACCGTCGTCCTGACCATGCAAGACAAATATCTTCCGTCCGCCGTTGAACAAGCCGCCCAGCAGCACTGGCAAGCCATCGATGCCTACAAGGTGTCGGAGCACGCGGTCGGGCCCGACGGCAAGGAAAAGCAGAAGTTCTACGCCTGCTCGATGCTGCCGTACCCTTCCGGCAAGCTGCACATGGGCCATGTGCGCAACTACACGATCAACGACGTGATGGCGCGCTACCTGCGCATGAACGGCCGCAACGTGCTGATGCCGATGGGCTGGGACGCGTTCGGCATGCCGGCCGAGAACGCCGCGCTGAACAACAAGGTGGCACCCGCCGCCTGGACCTACGACAACATCGCTTACATGAAGAAGCAGATGCAGTCGATGGGCCTGGCGATCGACTGGTCGCGCGAAGTGGCGACCTGCAGCCCCGACTACTATCGCTGGAACCAGTGGCTGTTCCTGAAGATGCTCGAGAAGGGCATTGCCTACCGCAAGACCGGTACCGTGAACTGGGACCCGGTGGACCAGACCGTGCTGGCGAACGAGCAGGTGATCGACGGCCGCGGCTGGCGCTCGGGCGCGGTGGTGGAAAAGCGCGAAATTCCGATGTACTACCTGCGCATCACCGATTACGCGCAGGAGCTGCTGAGCGACCTGGACGGCCTGGGCTGGCCGGAGCGCGTCAAGATCATGCAGCAGAACTGGATCGGCCGTAGCGAAGGCGTGCGTTTCGCATTCCCGCACGACATCCGGGGCGCCGACGGCAAGGCCATCAACGACGGCAAGCTGTACGTGTTCACCACGCGCGCCGACACCATCATGGGCGTGACGTTCTGCGCGGTGGCCGCCGAGCATCCGCTGGCCACGCACGCCGCCGCGAACAACCCCGAGCTGGCTGCCTTCATCGACGAATGCAAGCATGGCTCGGTCATGGAAGCCGACATGGCGACCATGGAGAAGAAGGGCATGCCCACCGGCCTGCAGGTCACGCACCCGCTGACCGGCCAGAAGGTGGACGTGTGGGTTGGCAACTATGTGCTGATGAGCTATGGCGACGGCGCCGTGATGGGCGTGCCGGCACATGACGAGCGCGACTTTGCCTTCGCCAACAAGTACAACCTGCCGATCCGTCAGGTGATCGACGTCAAGGGCCAGCCGTATTCGACCGACGCCTGGCAGGAGTGGTACGGCGACAAGGAACACGGCGTCTGCATCGCAAGCGGCAAATACGATGGGCTGGGCTACCAGGCCGCCGTCGACGCCATTGCCGCCGACCTTGCCGCGCTGGGCCTGGGCGAGAAGAAGGTGACCTGGCGCCTGCGCGACTGGGGCATCTCGCGCCAGCGCTACTGGGGCACGCCGATTCCGCTGATTCACTGCGACACCTGCGGCGTGGTGCCGGTGCCGGAGAAGGACCTGCCCGTGGTGCTGCCGGAAGACCTCGTGCCGGACGGCACCGGCAACCCGCTGAACAAGGACCAGCGCTTCCTGGCGTGCACCTGCCCGTCGTGCGGCAAGCCGGCGCGCCGCGAGACCGACACGATGGATACGTTCATCGACTCGTGCTGGTACTACATGCGCTATACGTGCCCGGACGCCGCCACGATGGTCGACGGCCGCAACGACTACTGGATGCCGATGGACCAGTACATCGGCGGCATCGAGCACGCGATTCTCCACCTGCTGTACGCGCGCTTCTGGACCAAGGTGATGCGTGACATGGGCCTGGTCAAGTTCGACGAGCCGTTCGCGAACCTGCTGACGCAGGGCATGGTGCTGAACGAGACGTTCTACCGCGAGGACGCCTCGGGCAAGAAGACCTGGTACAACCCGGCCGAGGTCGACGTGCGGACCGACGAGCGCGGCCGTCCGCTGGGCGCCACGCTCAAGGCCGACGGCCAGCCGGTGGTGATCGGCGGCGTGGAGAAGATGTCGAAGTCGAAGAACAACGGCATCGACCCGCAGGCCCTGATCGACCAGTACGGCGCCGACACCGCGCGTCTGTTCGTGATGTTCGCCGCGCCGCCGGAGCAGCAGCTCGAATGGAGCGGCTCCGGCGTGGAAGGCGCGTCGCGCTTCCTGCGCCGGGTGTGGAACTACGGCTATGCGAACGCCCAGGCCATCCGCGATGGCGCCGGCACCGCGCCGGCCGCCGAAGACGCCGACCTGCGCCGAGAGGTGCATACGGTGCTCAAGCAGGCCAACTACGACTACGAGCGCATCCAGTACAACACCGTGGTGTCCGCCACGATGAAGATGCTGAACGCGCTGGAAGACGCCAAGACGGCGTCGCCGGCGGCGCGCCGCGAGGGCTTCAGCATCCTGCTGCGCGTGCTGTACCCGGTGGTGCCGCATATCGCGCAGGGCCTGTGGAGCGAGCTTGGCTACGCGGCGGAAGCGGGCGATATCCTCGACACCGCATGGCCGCAGGTGGACGAAGGCGCGCTGGTGCGCAGCGAGATCGAACTGGTGCTGCAGGTGAACGGCAAGGTCCGTGGCAGCCTGACGGTGCCGGCCGATGCCGACCGCGCGGCCATCGAGGCCGTGGCCGCCGCCAGCGAGATCGTGGCGAAGTTTGCCAATGGCGCCGCACCGAAGAAGATCGTGGTGGTGCCGGGCCGGCTCGTCAACGTGGTGCTCTGAGCCACACAGCCAGGAAGACACAATGGATCGACCGGACATGGGACGCCGCGGATTTCTCGCCATCGGCGCCGCAATGGCGGCGGCGGGCCTGCTGGCCGGCTGCGGCTTCCACATGCGTGGCAACGCCGATTTCGCGTTCAAGCGCCTGTTCATCGGCTTGCCGCCGAACTCGCTGATGGGCGCGGACCTGCGCCGCAACATCCGCAATGGCTCCGACACGAAGGTTGTCGAGGACCAGAAGGAAGCGGATGCGCTGCTCGACGTGCTGGCCGATACGCGCGGCAAGTCGATCCTCTCGATTACCGCCGAAGGCGTGGTGCGCGAGTACCGGCTGACCCAGCGCTTCAGCTTCCGCCTGCGCGATGCTGCCGGCAAGGAGCTGATTGCGCCGTCCACGCTGGTGCTGACGCGCGACCTCACGTACAACGAAGCCAACACGCTGGCCAAGGACTACGAAGAGCAGCAGCTGTACCGCGACATGCAGAAGGACATCGTGCAGCAGCTGATGCGCCGGCTGGCAGCGGTCAAGACAATCTGAACGATTTGAGGCGATTGGCGCGCGGATGCAGCTCAAGCTCGACGGACTCGATGGACACCTGAAGCAGGCCCAGGCCAAGGGCCTGGCGCCGCTCTATGTGGTACATGGCGACGAGCACCTGCTGGTACTGGAGGCGGTGGACCGCCTGCGCCGCGCCGCGCGCGAGGCCGGCTATACCGAGCGCGATGTGCTGGTGGCCGAGCGCGGCTTCCACTGGAGCCAGCTGACCGAAGCCCAGCAGTCGATGTCGCTGTTCGGTGACCGCAAGATCGTGGAACTGCGCGTGCCGACCGGCAAGCCGGGCAAGGATGGCGGCGAGGCGCTGCGCAGCGTGGCGGCCCATCCGTCGCAGGACGTGGTGATGCTGGTCACACTGCCCCGGCTCGATTTCGCCACGGCGAAGTCGGCCTGGTTCCAGGCGCTGGAGTCGGCCGGGGTGTCGATCAAGGTCGATGCGGTGGATCGCACGCGGCTGCCGGCCTGGGTGGGCGAGCGGCTCGGCCTGCAGCAGCAGCGGGTGGAGCCCGGCGAGGCGGGCCGGCGGGCCTTGCAGTTCATCGCCGACAAGGTGGAGGGCAACCTGCTGGCGGCCCACCAGGAAATCCAGAAACTCGGGCTGCTGTACCCGCCCGGCGTGCTGACCTTCGACCAGGTGCACGACGCGGTGTTGAACGTGGCCCGCTACGACGTGTTCAAGCTGTCCGAAGCCATGCTCGGCGGCGACGTGCCCCGGCTGACCCGCATGCTCGAAGGGCTGCGCGGCGAGGGCGAGGCCACGGTGCTGGTGCTGTGGGCGCTGACCGAAGAAATTCGCGTATTATCCAAGGTCCGGCAAGGGCTGGCGGCGGGCAAGCCGGCGGGTGTGCTGATGCGCGAACTGCGCGTCTGGGGCCCGCGAGAACGCCTGGTGCCACAGGCCGCGCAGCGGCTGTCGATGCCGCAGCTGGAGGCCGCACTGGCCATGGCCGCGCGGCTCGACCGGCAGGTCAAGGGCCTGTCGGACCTGCCAGGCGCCGGCGGCGCTGGTGGCAGCCTGCCAGCCGAGCCATGGGATGGGCTGTTGCAGCTGGCACTGCTGATTGCGCGACCCGCCGCCTGACAGCCTGGCCCGAACCGAACCAGACCCGAACCAGATTTTTGCCGGCAGCCGCGCCGGCGCCTCGACATCGCGGCACCCACAGCAGACCGGGCTGGACCCGGACACCATCATGACCGAGTTCGATCTCCCCGCTTACATGACCCGCGTTGGCCAGCAGGCCCGCGCGGCATCGCGCGCCATGGCGCGCGCTTCCACGGCCGACAAGAACCGCGCGCTGCTGACGATTGCCGCCGCCATCCGCCGCGATGCCGACAAGCTCAAGGCCGTCAACGCCCGCGATGTGGAGCGCGCCCGCGCCAACGGCCAGGACGCCGCCTTCGTCGACCGCCTGACGCTGTCCGACAAGGCCATCGACACCATGGCCGCCGGCCTGGAACAGATCGCCGCATTGCCGGACCCGATCGGCGAGATCAGCAACATGAAGTTTCGTCCTACCGGCATCCAGGTGGGACAGATGCGCGTGCCGCTGGGTGTTATCGGCATCATCTACGAGTCGCGCCCGAACGTGACGATCGATGCCGCGGCGCTGTGCCTGAAGTCGGGCAATGCCACGATCCTGCGTGGCGGCTCGGAAGCGATCGAGTCGAACACGGCGCTGGCCGCGCTGGTGGCCGAGGGCCTGGCCAGCGCCGGACTGCCAGCCGAGGCCGTGCAAGTGATTGAAACCACCGACCGCGCCGCCGTGGGCCGGCTGATCACCATGACCGAATACGTCGACGTGATCGTGCCGCGTGGCGGCAAGAGCCTGATCGCGCGCCTGATCGAGGAAGGCCGGGTGCCGATGATCAAGCATCTGGACGGCATCTGCCATGTCTACGTCGATGACGATGCCGACCTGGAAAAGGCCGTGCGCGTCTGCGACAACGCCAAGACGCAGCGCTACGCGCCGTGCAACACGATGGAAACGCTGCTGGTGTCGCGCCAGGTTGCGGCTACTGTGCTGCCGCCGCTGTGCCGCATCTACCAGGAAAAAGGCGTGGAATTGCGCGTCTGCGCGGACACGCGGGCCACGCTCGAAGCGGTCGGGTTCAAGGGCCTGGTCGATGCCACCGAGGAAGACTGGCGCCTGGAATACCTGGCCCCGGTGCTGGCCATCCGCACCGTCGACGGGGTGGATGCCGCGATTGCGCACATCAACACCTACGGCTCGGCCCATACCGACTCGATCATCACCGAGAACTACAGCACGGGCATGCGCTTCCTGCGCGAAGTGGATTCGGCCAGCGTGATGATCAACGCGTCCACGCGCTTTGCCGACGGCTTCGAATACGGGCTCGGCGCGGAGATCGGCATCTCGAACGACAAGCTGCACGCGCGCGGCCCGGTGGGGCTGGAAGGGCTGACGTCGCTCAAGTACGTGGTGTTCGGCCACGGCGAAATTCGCACGTAAGCGGGGCGCGCCGACATGCTCTGGGTCAAGGCTTTTCACATCCTCTTCGTGATTTCGTGGTTCGCCGGGCTGTTCTACCTGCCGCGCATCTTCGTCAACCTGGCCATGGAGACCGATGCGGCAAGCGTGCAGCGGCTGCTGTTGATGGCGCGCAAGCTGTTCCGCTTCATGACGATGCTGGCCGTGCCCGCCGTGGTGTTCGGCCTGTGGCTGTTCCTGGGCTATGGCATTGGCCGTGGCACGGGGCAGGGCTGGATGCATGCCAAGCTGGCGCTGGTGCTGGTGCTGATCGGCTATCACCATGGCTGCGGCGTGCTGCTGCGCAAGTTCGAGCGGGGCGCCAACACGCGCTCGCATACGTTCTATCGCTGGTTCAACGAATTGCCGGTGCTGGTGTTGCTGGCGATCGTGATTCTGGTTGTCGTAAAGCCGTTCTAAGCTGTCGGATTCCAACAGATTTTCCGGTGAGGTCGTGATGAGCAAGCAGGTCGAATACTTTCTGGCGCCGCAGTCCCCGTTCGTCTACCTGGGCCATGCGCGTTTCGTGGAAATCGCCAACCGCCACAATGCGCAGGTGCTGCTGAAGCCGGCCGATCTGGGCCGCGTGTTCGCGGTGTCGGGCGGCCTGCCGCTGGCGCAGCGCCCGCCGCAGCGCCAGGCCTACCGCCTGGTGGAGCTGCAGCGCTGGAGCCAGTTCCTGAACATCCCGATGAACCTGCATCCGACGTTCTTCCCGGTCTCGGGCGACGCCGCCGCCAAGCTGATCATCGCGGCCCAGCTTGCGCATGGCACGGCGCGCGCGCTGGCACTGACCGGCGCAATCACCCGTGCAGTGTGGGCCAAGCAGCGCAATATCGCCGACGCGGCCACGCTGGCACAGATTGCCGACGAGAACGACTGCGACGGTGCCAGCCTGCTGAAGGCCAGTGAAGCACAGGCCGTACAGGCGGCCTATGCCCAGAATACGCAGGATGCGATTTCGGCCAACGTGTTCGGCGCACCGTGGTTTATCTACGACGGCCAGCCGTACTGGGGCCAGGACCGGCTCGAATTTCTCGACCGCGCGCTCGCGGCGGGCTGATCGGCACACCGGACCGCATGCTTTACCCGTCCGCCGCATGCGGACGTTTTTGTTTTCAGGAATGACTCGCCATGACCCAAGCCTTCTTTGCTCCTTGCCCGCGTGGCCTTGAATCGGCACTGGCCGAGGAGCTGCGCGAGATTGCGCAGTATCCCGCCGTGGTGGCCGTCGCCCCGTTCGAGGTGCACCGCGAGATGCCGGGCGGCGTGTCGTTCTCGGGCGAGATGACCGCGGCCTACGCGGTCAACCTGCACTCGCGCATTGCCAGCCGGGTGTTGCTGCGCGTGGCGCAGCGCGGCTACCGTCACGAGGACGATATCTATGCGTTGACGCGCCAGCAGCGCTGGGAGCAGTGGTTCTCGCCGGACGAGACGCTGCGCATCGACATTACTGCGCACAAGTCGCAGCTGCGCAGCCTCAATTTCACGGCACTGCGCGTCAAGGACGGCGTATGCGACGCCATGCGCGAGCGCCTCGGCGCGCGTCCGAGCGTGGATACCGTCAGCCCCGACGTCCGCATCTACGCCCACCTGACCGAAACCGATTGCACGCTGTATCTCGACACCACGGGCGAGCCGCTGTTCAAGCGCGGCTGGCGCATGGAGAAGGGCGAGGCGCCGCTCAAGGAAAACCTCGCTGCCGGCATTCTTCGTCTGGCGGGCTGGACGCCCGGGCAGACCGCGCGGCCGTTCTTCGATCCGATGTGCGGCAGCGGCACGTTCCTCGTGGAAGCAGCGCAGGTCGCGCTCGGCATCGCACCCGGTGCGGGCCGTACGTTCGCGTTCGAATGGCTCAAGGGGGCGAACACCAAGGCGTGGCAGGCGTTGCGCGCCGACGTGCAGCGCACCCGTGAAGCGGCCGCGAGCCGTGGCAATACGCTGCAGATCGCGGGCTCTGACATCTCCACCGACATGCTGTCGATGGCGCAGGCCAACTGGCAGCGCGCCGGCCTGCCCGGCGATGTTCAGCTGAAACAGGTGGACGCGCGCTTCGTGCAGCCGCCGTTCGCAGAGCCGGGTCTGCTGATGATGAACCCGCCGTACGGCGAGCGTATCGCCGTACGGGGCAGCCGCCGCGACCCGATGGAGGAGGCACCGCGCGACGAGGTGGAAGAGGCCGCCGCGAACCAGTTCGCCAGCGCATTCGCCACCACGCTGAAGCAGCACTTCGCGAACTGGCAGGCGTGGGTCTTCACCGGTGACCTCGGCATGCCGAAGCGGTTGCGTCTCAAGGAATCGCGCCGCACGCCGCTGTTCAACGGCAATATCGAATGCCGGCTGTTCCGGTTCGACATGGTGCGAGGCGGGAATCGGGAAGGGCAGAAGAAGGACTGACGGTCGATCCCTTCTCTCGCGCGGGAGAGGGGCGCCATCCAAAGCGGTGGGGCGAAACGTCAGGCGTGCCGGTTGCGGCCGGTCATGGCTTCCGCATTGCGCGAGAACTCCGACAGGAAGTTCTGCAGGCTGACCACCGGCTCCTGCAGCATATGCCGGGGCAGGTCGAACAGCGCGTAGAAGTACTCCTCGGTGCCTTCGCAGCGCTCGGCCGGCAGGCAATACTGTTCCCAGTCGATACAGGCCGGCGTGTACATGCCGTTGCCAGGCCAGAAGAACGGCACGATGCGGCCTTCACGCAGGCCCTCGATCAGCGCGGCCGGCGCTTCGTAGGCCTCGGCCGACTCCACCTGGTTCATCAGCCCGGCGCGCGTCTCGATCACCATCAGCGTGGCATGGCCCTGGGCGGTCAGCAGCAGCATGCCCACCGGATTCGGAAACAGGTAGTACTCGACGAAGCCATAGCGCGCGGCGGTCTGGCGCACGCGCTCGGCCATCACCGGATCGGACAGGAACGAGTACGAATGGCGCGTCAGCAGGTCGCGCAGCGTGCGCGAGATCGACGCGAAGTACTGCTGTTGCAGGGCATCGATCTCGTCGTTCAGCCGCGCCACCATGTTCGGGTCGTGCTTCTTGACGTAGCGGTCGATCAACCCGTGGTTGAAACCCTGTACCGCGATGCTTTCATCGGCCGTGCCGGTCAGCAGGATGGTCTTGCACGGCAGTTCCTTCAGCGCCTGGCAGAGTTCGAGCCCGTCCATCTGCGGCATCGAATAGTCCACCACGATCACGCCGGGCTGCAGGAAGCGGTGCACGTCGTGGATCTGGCGGTGGATGCGGTCGACGTCGAGCTGCACCGTGCGGCGTTCGGACAGGAAGGTCAGGTCATCGTGCGTGACGCGCACCGGCAGGAAGGCGGGGTGGCGCGAGGCATAGGCTTCGCGTATCCAAGTCAGGGCTTCGCGCGGGTCCGTGAAGCTGGCCACCGCGCGCGACGCGTCCATCTGGAACGCCAGGCTGTCGATGAACGATTTGCTATCGTCCACCAGTACCGTCAAGACGGGGTGATGGAAGACCGACAGGTTCCGGTCGTGCGCGGGGAATGTCATGGTGCGATCAAATCTGGCAGCCGGCCGCAAGGGAAAAAGAACGGGGCAAGCCAGTATAGCGCCTGCTCCTGCGTAAGCAACCCGGCGGCGCAAAAGGAAACGGCCAGCGTTGGTTGCTGGCCGCACCAGTTCGATTTTATTGATGACAGGTCTGCGCGTTGCTTTATTCACACGGCAGAACCGCAGGGCCTGCCGACATTAACGGCAGCTTAGTCCACGGCTTTAAACATGTCCTCCACCACCTTCTTGGCGTCGCCGAACACCATCATGGTCTTGTCCATGTAGAACAGCTCGTTGTCCAGGCCCGCGTAGCCGGCCGCCATCGAGCGCTTGTTCACGATGATGGTCTTGGCCTTGTACGCTTCCAGGATCGGCATGCCGGCGATCGGCGATTTCGGATCGGTCTTGGCGGACGGGTTGACCACGTCGTTGGCGCCCAGCACCAGCACCACGTCGGCCTGCCCGAACTCGCTGTTGATGTCTTCCATCTCGAACACCTGGTCGTACGGCACCTCGGCTTCGGCCAGCAGCACGTTCATGTGACCCGGCATGCGGCCCGCCACCGGGTGGATGGCGTACTTCACCGTCACGCCGTGCTCGGTCAGCTTCTCGGTCAGTTCTTTAAGTGCATGCTGCGCACGGGCCACCGCCAGGCCATAGCCCGGCACGATGATCACGGTCTCGGCGTTGCTCATCACGAACGCGGCGTCGTCGGCCGAGCCGGACTTCACGTTGCGCTGGGCCTGCACGCCGGCCGTGGCGCCCGCCGTGGCATCGGCGCCAAAGCCGCCCAGAATCACATTGAAGAACGAGCGGTTCATCGCCTTGCACATGATGTACGAGAGGATGGCACCGGACGACCCCACCAGCGAGCCGGCGATGATCAGCATCGGGTTGTTCAGCGAGAAGCCGATGCCGGCCGCCGCCCAGCCCGAGTACGAGTTCAGCATCGACACCACCACGGGCATGTCGGCGCCGCCGATCGGAATGATGATCAGTACGCCCAGCACGAAGGCAATGGCAAGCATGATCAGGAACGGCAGCCACGACTGCGACAGGAAGAAGATCACCCCGAAGCCGAGCATGGCGATGGCCAGCAGCAGGTTCAGCCAGTGCTGTCCGGCGAACACCACCGGCGCGCCCTGGAACAGGCGGAACTTGTAGCGGCCCGACAGCTTGCCGAACGCGATGACCGAGCCCGAGAACGTGATCGCGCCGACGAAGCAGCCGATGAACAGTTCGATACGGTTGCCCAGCGGAATCGCATGCGAGCCAGCCGGCGTGATGCCGAACGCGGCCGGCTCTGCCACGGCGGCCACCGCGATGAACACCGCGGCCAGGCCGATCAGCGAGTGCATGGCGGCCACCAGTTCGGGCATCTTGGTCATCTCGACCTTGCGTGCCACGTAGGCGCCGATGCCGCCACCCACCACCAGCGCGCCGAAGATCAGCGCCAGGCCCGTGCCCACCGACGACTGCGCCGCGCCCACCGCCAGGAACTCGTTCTTGAGCTTGACGATCAGCACCAGCGTGGTCACCACGGCAATCGCCATGCCGATCATGCCGAACGCGTTGCCCTTGCGGGCCGATGCCGGGTGCGAGAGACCCTTCAGAGCCTGGATGAAGCAGACCGACGCCACCAGGTACAGCAGCGTCACAAGGTTCATGCTGATGCCTTCCATCACGCACCTCCCTTGCTGGTCTCGGCCTTGGCCTTCGGCTCCTTCTTCTTGAACATCTCCAGCATGCGCTGGGTGACCAGGAAGCCGCCGAACACGTTCACCGCGGCCAGCGCCACGGCCAGCGTGCCCATGACGCGGCCGACGCTGCCTTCAGTCAGGCCAGCCGCCAGCATGGCGCCGACGATGATGATGGCCGAGATCGCATTGGTCACGGCCATCAGCGGGGTGTGCAGCGCGGGTGTGACGGTCCACACCACGTGGTATCCCACGTATATGGCCAGCACGAAGATGATCAGGTTGATCACCGTGTGGTTCACCATCTCCATCGACTTCTCCTCCATTGCTTTCGAATGCTTGGCTTCGATGCGTTGCGCCTCCGCGGGCGGCACTGCAATGCTGCCGGAGACGCGCCGGCCGCGGCGCCGGGGCTCTGGCGGCGCCGCGAGGAACATCGGGCGGGAATATCAGGCGGCCTGCTGCCGGATGACCTGGCCGTCCTTGCACATCAGGCACGCGGTCACGATGTCGTCTTCCAGGTTCAGCGTGTAGCGGCCGTCCTTGTCGATAATGAGCTTGAGGAAGTCGAGCACGTTGCGCGCATAGAGTGCCGAGGCATCGGCGGCCACCATGCTGGCCAGGTTCGTATGGCCAACCAGGATCACGCCATGGCGTTCCACCACCTCGTCGGCGACGGTCAGCGGGCAGTTGCCGCCTTGCGCGGCGGCCAGGTCGACCACGACCGAGCCCGGCTTCATCTGCTTGACGGTGTCTTCCGAGAGCAGCACCGGCGCCTTGCGGCCCGGGATCAGCGCGGTGGTGATGACGATATCGGCCTGCGTGGCGCGCTGGTGCACCAGTTCGGCCTGGCGGCGCATCCAGTCGGGCGGCATCGGGCGCGCATAGCCGCCCACGCCTTGCGCGATCTCGCGTTCCTCGTCGGTCACGAAGGGCACGTCGAGGAACTTGGCGCCCAGCGATTCGATCTGCTCCTTCACGGCGGGACGCACGTCGGAGGCTTCGATCACCGCGCCCAGGCGCTTGGCCGTGGCAATCGCCTGCAGGCCGGCCACGCCGGCGCCGAGAATCAGCACGCGGGCGGCCTTCACGGTGCCGGCGGCGGTCATCAGCATCGGCATGAAGCGCTGGTAGTGGTGCGCGGCCACCAGCACGGCCTTGTAGCCGGCGATGTTGGCCTGTGACGACAGCACGTCCATGCTTTGCGCGCGCGTGGTGCGCGGCGCGGCTTCGAGCGCGAACGCGGTGACGGCGGCGCTGGCCATGCGGGCGTTGTTTTCCACGTCGAACGGATTGAGCATGCCGACCAGCACGGCACCGGGCTTCATCTGCGCGCGCTCGGCATCGTCGGGGGCGCGGACCTTGAGCACGAGCTCGGCGCCCAGCGCGTCGGCAGCGCTGCCGACCCGGGCACCGGCCGCCTCGAACGCTGCGTCGGGAATGCTGGCCCGTACGCCGGCGCCGGTTTGCACCGTCACCTGGTGGCCCTGCGCGACATACTTCTTGACGGTCTCCGGGGTGGCGGCGACACGCGTCTCACCTGCCCGCGTCTCAAGCGGGATACCGATATGCATCGTCAATTTCTCCTGTCTGGCGTCGTTCGTAATCGTGGTCGGGTCAACGTCCTCGCCCGTTGGTGCATTGCAAAAAGAATGCAGCAATTTTTGCGCAGCTTACCCGAAACTTACGTTCGGTGGTGACTGACCGGTCGGAGATTTGTGCGTTTGCCCCGACTCATTTTTGCAGCTCATGAAATGGCTCTTTTGATGCACACGTGATTGCCTCGCAAATTGGCTTTTATTAAATGACATCGGCGTCACCTGCATTCTTGATGCCGATTTGATGCCTGGCTACGTATCGTGGCGCCCACGTCTCAACCGAGGCGTTTTCCATCCAAACGCGCTCACGATTCTTTCATTCATGATTGCCACCCGTCTGATGACTTCCGTGCCGGCCACGCTGGCCGCCGCCGTTCTGCTCGCCGCACCGTTTTCCACCGCATTCGCCCAGCAGGCGCCCGCCGACAATGTCGCACCGGCGTCGCCGCATACCTTCACGGCCAACGTGTCGGTGGTGTCCGACTATCGCTACCGTGGCATCAGCCAGACGGACCGCCGCCCCGCCATCCAGGGCGGCTTTGACTATGCCCACGAGAGCGGCTTCTACCTCGGCAACTGGAACTCGAGTATCAGCTGGCTCGGCGACTCGGATCCGTCCGTGTCGGCGCCGGTAGAGATGGATTTCTACGGCGGCTTCAAGAACGCCTTCAAGCTGGCGGACCAGGACATCAACTACGACGTGGGTGTGCTCGAGTACTACTACCCCGGCGGTTACACGACCACCCGCCCGTACACCACCGAGCTGTACGCCGGCATCGGCTGGGGCCCGGTGTTCCTGAAGTACTCGCACGCGGTGACGAACCTGTTCGGGTTTGCCGACAGCAAGAACAGCTACTACGTGGACCTGACCGCCAACGTGCCGCTGAACTTCTGGGACCTGACGCTGAACGCGCACGTGGGCTACCAGGGCGTGCAGCACTTCAGCGACGCGTCGTACACCGACTGGAAGATCGGCCTGACGAAGGACCTGGGCAAGGGCTTCTCGGTCTCGGTGGCCTACCTCGACACCAACGCAAGCAAGACCGTCTACACGAACACGCGCGGCCGCTATTTGGGCAAGGCCACCGCGTTTGCGTCGATTACGAAGGCGTTTTAAGCCCCGCCGGCGGTTTTCTCCCCTCTCCCATTTGTGGGAGAGGGGCGGGGGAGAGGGCGGACGTTTGAAGCGCCAGCCAGGCGCGTCAATGACGATGCGCTTGCCCTCTCCCCCAGCCCCTCTCCCGCTTGCGGGAGAGGGGAGAACCGAAGGCAGAAGGGCTTCACATCTTTACGCCTTCTTGATGCCCGGCCTGCCAATTGCTGCACAAGATTGAGGTCCGCATCCCTAGCATCGATGCATGTTCAACAGACGATCCGCTCCGCGCGGATCTTCGCTTCATGCGACAGTCATCGAGTCTCGCCGTAGCGTTTGCTTCTGTCCCGCGACGCCGGGTGGTGCCACAGGATTACTGGATTCGCCTGCGCCTTGCGGTGTCGTCCAGCCAGGTGTTCGCGCTGCGCCAGACGCTGCATCGCGCCATCGGCGCCATGGCCCGGATCTACGTGGTGGAAGTCGACCATCGCAACGGCGAAACCACGCTGCACGTGGAAGTGGAACGGGCAGATCGCGATGCGGCCATGCACGCGATCATGGAAGCGTTGCCGGCCGCCGAGTTTGGCGCGGCCACGGTGCTCGGAGACGACCATGGCGCGCATTGATCCGCAGCGCGGCGCGATCGCCGATGGTTTGTGGCTGCCGATGGTCACCCCGCTGCGCAATGACCAGGTGGACCTCGACGCCGCGCAGCGGCTGGCCGCGCACTACGCGGCGGCCGGCGTGGATGGGCTGATCGTGCTCGGCACCACGGGCGAGGGCGGACTGCTGACCGACGCCGAACGCTTCATGCTCGCCGCCTCGGTGCTCGAAGCCGTGGGCAACACGCTGCCCGTGCTGGCCGGTGTGGGCGGCGTGGCCACGCATGCGGTGTGCGACCAGGTGCGTCGCCTGGACCGCCTGCCGCTGGCGGGTTACCTGGTGCCGCCGCCGTACTACCTGCGCGTGTCCGACGAAGGCATCGCCTGGCATATGCGCAGCGTGGCCGGCCAGACCGGGAAGCCGCTGATGCTTTACAACGTGCCCAAGCGCACCGGCGCCACGATTTCTCCGGAGCTGTCGTGGCGGCTGGCCGCGCATCCGCAGATCGTCGCCATCAAGGAGTGCGACCCGGCCGGCATGCGCACGCTGGCGCTGCAGGATCTGGTGGGCGTGTACTGCGGCGACGACGTGTCGATGCTCGATCACCTGCTGCGTGGCGGACAAGGTATCGTGCCGGCCTCGGCACATGTGCGCCCGGACCTCTTCGTCCGGCTGCTGCACTACGCCCGCATGGGACGCGTTGAAGCCGCCCGCGCGCTGTTCCGGCAACTGTCGCCGCTGATCAGCCTGATGTTCGCGGAGCCGAACCCGGCGCCGGTGAAGGCCGCGCTGGCATTGTGCGGCATGACCACCGCCGAGGTGCGCCGCCCGCTCATGCCCGCGTCGAAGACGCTGACGGCGCAAATCGAAGCGGCCCTGGCGCTGCTGCCGCCGGCCATCACCGCCGAGGCCGCCTGAACTCCGCCGACCATGCACGTTCCAACGGCAACCGGTAAAATGCCGGATTGCTCAAAAAATGTGCATCATGTCACGTGAATGGAATGCCAGCGTCACGGTGGCCGCCGTTATCGAACGGGGTGGCCGCTTCCTGCTGGTGGAAGAGGAAACGGCGGACGGCCTGCGCTTCAACCAGCCGGCCGGTCACCTGGAACCCGGCGAAAGCCTGATCCGCGCCGTGATCCGTGAAACGCTTGAAGAAACCGCGCACACGTTCGAACCGCGCGCGCTGCTGGGCTGCTACATGAGCCGTGGCAGGTCGTCGCGCGATGGCGGCGACACCACCTACGTGCGCTTTGCCTTCACTGGCGACATCGGCGCGCTGGACGCCGGCCGCCAGCTCGATATCGGCATCGTGCGCACCGTATGGATGACGGCCGAGGAAATGCGCGCCTGCATCGACCAGCACCGCTCGCCGCTGGTGATGGTTTGCGTGGACGACTACCTGGCCGGCAAGCGCTTTGCGCTCGATGTGCTGCACGCCCATCCCACGGCCATTGCCGACCCCGCAGCGTCGGGAAGCACCGCGCCGGAGGTTGCATCGTGAGCGGCAAGCGGGTAGTGGTAGGCATGTCGGGCGGCGTGGATTCGTCGGTCACGGCATGGCTGCTCAAGCAGCAGGGGTACGAGGTCATCGGCCTGTTCATGAAGAACTGGGAAGACGATGACGACAGCGAATATTGCTCCACGCGCCAGGACTGGCTCGATGTGGCGTCGGTGGCCGACGTCATCGGCGTGGACGTGGAAGCGGTCAACTTCGCCGCCGAGTACAAGGACCGCGTGTTCGCCGATTTCCTGCGCGAATACTCGGCCGGCCGCACGCCTAACCCTGACGTGCTGTGCAACGCCGAGATCAAGTTCAAGGCCTTTCTGGACCACGCGATGTCGCTCGGCGCCGACCTGATCGCCACGGGCCACTATGCGCGCGTGCGGCAGGGCGCAAGCGGCCGGTTCGAGCTGCTGAAGGCGTTCGACCATACGAAGGACCAGAGCTACTTCCTGCATCGGCTGAACCAGGCGCAGTTGTCGCGCACGATGTTTCCGCTGGGCGAGATCCCGAAGACCCGTGTGCGCGAGATTGCCGCCGAGATCGGCCTGCCGAACGCGAAGAAGAAGGATTCGACCGGCATCTGCTTCATCGGCGAACGCCCGTTCCGCGATTTCCTGAACCGCTACCTGCCAACCAAGCCGGGGCCGATGATGACCGACGAAGGCAAGGTCGTGGGCGAGCACATCGGACTGGCGTTCTACACGCTGGGCCAGCGCAAGGGCATCGGCCTGGGCGGCAGCAAGGACGGCAGCGGCGATGCGTGGTACGTGGCGCGCAAGGACATGGCGGCCAACACGCTGTATGTGGTGCAGGGGCATGACCACCCCTGGCTGCTGAAGCCGGAACTCGATGCCGCGGACCTGTCGTGGGTGGCGGGCGAGCCGCCGGCCCAGGGCGCGACGATGGCCGCGAAGACGCGCTATCGGCAGAGCGACGCGGCCTGCACGGTCGTCAACGCGGACGGCGATGCGCTGCGGTTGTCGTTCGACGAGGCGCAGTGGGCGGTCACGCCCGGGCAGTCGGCCGTGCTGTATGACGGCGAGGTCTGCCTGGGTGGGGGCATCATCCAGTAGCCAAACCAGACAAGAACGGCCGCATCAGCGGCCGTTTTTATTGGTGCGCCGGGCGTGGCGTTTCAGCCCTTCGGCGGTTCGGTATCGATGAACGACTGGCGCTTCTCGATCTTTTCCTGAAAGGCCACGAGGTTCGGATACTGGTCGCGCCAGGCAATGTCCGGGAAGCGAAAGTCCAGGTAGGCCAGCGCGCAGCCCACGGCCACGTCGGCCAGCGTGTAGTGGATGCCGGTGCACCACGGCTTGTCGGCCAGGCCGGTCGACATGGCGGTCAGCGCGGCGTCGATCTTGCCACGCTGGCGGGCCACCCAGCTTTCGCTGCGTTCGGCCGGCTGGCGTTGCGTGCCTTCCAGGCGTACCAGCAGCGCGGCGTCGAGCAGGCCGTCGGCCAGCGCTTCCCAGCAACGCACTTCCAGGCGTTCGCGGCTGCCCTGCGGAATCAGGCGGCTCACCGGCGACAGGGTGTCGGCGTATTCGGCAATCACGCGCGAATCGAAGACCGCGCCACCGTCTTCCATGATCAGGCACGGCACCTTGCCGAGCGGATTGAACTGGCCAATGATGGTGTCGGGCGACCAGACGTTCTCCTCGATCATCTGGTAGTCGATCTTCTTCTCCGCCAGCACCACGCGCACCTTGCGCGCATACGGGCTGGTCTGGGACGCATACAGCTTCATGTTCTCCCCTTGAGCTTGTTATGAAGTCCATCGGCGCTCTTGGCACGCGCGCGCTGGCAGGCGCGGCGGGTGCCCAATGGACTTCATAACAGGCTAACGGATGAGCGAGCGGGAGTATACCCGCGCAGTCCCGGGATTGCCGCGCCAATGCGGCCTTGCGCACGGATGTGTGCGCAAGGCCCGAGGCCACCCGCACAGCAACATGGCGCGATGGTAAAATCCCGCGTTGCGCGTTTGGCGGCGCGGTTTGCGCGTGCCGCCGAAACGGCCCTTGCATCGGCAGGGCGATGCGGCGCTTCCGTCGCATCCTGGCCTTGTCCGTGGTTCCTCGCGCCCCCGCACGAGCCTTCCGTTTCCTCATTTCTCCCGGTTGCCAGCATGTCCACGTCTTCCCTTTCGCCGCTCACCGCCCTGTCTCCCATCGATGGACGCTATGCCGCCAAGGCCGATGCGCTGCGCGAATGGCTGTCCGAGGCGGCCTTCATGCGCAACCGCGTGAAGGTCGAGGTCAACTGGCTGATCGCGCTGGCCCAGGCCGGCCTGCCCGACGTGCCGAAGTTCTCGGCCGCCTCCGAGGCCAGGCTGCAGTCGCTGGTGGACAACTTCACCGAGGCCGACGCCGCCCGCATCAAGGACATCGAAGCCGTCACCAACCACGACGTGAAGGCCGTGGAGTACTGGCTCAAGGAGCAGGTCAAGGGCAACGCCGAGCTGGAAGCCGCGAGCGAGTTCATCCACTTCGCGTGCACCTCGGAAGACATCAACAACACCTCGCACGGCATGATGCTGAAGGGCGCCCGCGACGGCGTGATCGTGCCGGCGCTCAAGCGCGTGCTGGCCCGCCTGGTGGAACTGGCCAAGCTCAACGCCACCCAGCCGATGCTGTCGCGCACGCATGGGCAGCCGGCCAGCCCGACCACGCTGGGCAAGGAAATCGCCAACGTGGCGGCCCGCCTGGCGCGCGCCATTGAGCGCGTGGAGCGCGTGGAGCTGCTGGGCAAGATGAATGGCGCGGTGGGCAACTACAACGCGCACCTGTCGGCCTACCCGTCGTTCGACTGGGAGGCGTTCTCGAAGCAGGTAATCGAGCAGCGCCTGGGCCTGACGTTCAACCCGTACACGATCCAGATCGAACCGCACGACTACATGGCCGAGCTGTTCGACGCCATCGCGCGCGCCAACACGATCCTGCTGGACCTGAACCGCGACGTGTGGGGCTACATCGCGCTGGGCTACTTCAAGCAGAAGACGAAGGCCGGCGAAATTGGCTCGTCGACGATGCCGCACAAGGTCAATCCGATCGATTTCGAAAATTCGGAAGGCAACGTGGGCCTGGCCAATGCGGTGCTGCGCCACCTGTCCGAGAAGCTGCCCGTTTCGCGCTGGCAGCGTGACCTGACCGATTCCACCGTGCTGCGCAACATGGGCGTGGCGTTCGGCTACAGCCTGCTGGCGTACGAAGCCTGCCTGCGCGGCCTGGGCAAGCTGGAAACCAACCCCGAGCGCCTGGACGAAGACCTCGATAACTGCTGGGAAGTGCTGGCCGAGCCGGTGCAGACCGTGATGCGCCGCTTCGGCGTGCCCAACCCGTACGAACAGCTGAAGGAGCTGACGCGCGGCAAGGGCATCTCGCGCGAGGCGCTGCAGACCTTCGTGCAGGGCCTGGCCATTCCGGACGACGCCAAGCAGCTGCTGCTGGAAATGACCCCGGCCAGCTACATCGGCAAGGCCGTGGAACTGGCCAACCGCATCTGACGGCATCCGATTGACGGCGTGCCGGCTTGCCGCCGCAAACCGTCGCGGCGAGACAACAAGGGCTGACCTCCGGGTCGGCCTTTTTCGTTTGCGCGCCAGGTTTCGACAGAAGTGACACCGGCTGAGACCATCGGCCGGTTCCGCAACGTGCCGGGCCGCGCTACGATCGGTTCCTGGGCGGTGGGTGCGACACGTCGACACATCAAATGATTTGAACAACTTCATGAAGTTCGGCGCTTCAAAGGAGCCGCTGGTCACCTAATAATGCGAGAATTGCTGGCGCATGACGGGGCCGGCTCTGCAACAGACCGCGCCCACCGCGGCCGCAAGAGAACCAATAACAAAGATCGAAGGGATTGACCAAGATGGGCTTTCAAGGATCCGGGCCGGGGGGCCAGGCGAAATACACCGCCACCGCCATCGGGCTGCACTGGCTGATCGCCTTCGGCATCTTCGCCGCATTTGGACTGGGCCTGTATATGACGGGCATTCCGGGCCTGACGCCCACCAAGCTCAAGCTGTTCTCGTGGCACAAGTGGCTGGGCGTGACGATCTTCCTGGTGGCCGTGCTGCGCGTGCTCTGGCGGGCCACCCATGCCGCGCCGCCCGTGGCGCCCGGTACGCCGGTCTGGCAGGCCAAGGCCGCCGCCGCGGCGCATCATCTGCTCTATGTGCTGATCCTGGTCGTGCCGATCACCGGTTATCTCTATAGCCTGGCTGCCGGCGTGCCGGTGGTCTACCTGGGCCTGTGGAAGCTGCCGGTGCTAATCGAGGCCAGCGACACGCTCAAGCCGATTTTCCAGGCCGCCCATATCTGGCTGAACTATCTCATGGCGACGATCGTGGTGGTACACGCGGCCGCCGCCATCAAGCATCAGGTGATTGATCGCGACGGCACGCTGGGGCGCATGATCCCGTTCCTGCGCTGATCGATCGCCTCACCTCCGCCGTATTCCGATTCGCACCGACTAGCCCCGACTAGCCCCGATTCAACCGGCCGCCTGGCCAGCCACCACTGGAGTCTCAGATGAAACGCATGTCCCGTCCCGGCACGATCTTCGTGGCGGCTGCCCTGGCAACGGCAGGCCTGGCCGCCAACCTCGCGTGGGCCCAGATCGATGCCGCCAAGAGCTCGGTCACGGCCGTTGCCAAGCAGATTGGCGTGCCGATGGAAGGCAAGTTCAAGAAGTTCGACGCCACGGTGGACTTCGATCCCGCCAAGCTGGCCACCTCGTCGGCCAAAGTGGAAATCGACGTCTCCACCTTCGAGATCGGCGACGCCGAGACCACCAAGGAGGTGAAGGGCAAGGACTGGTTCGACGCCGCCAGGTATCCCAAGGCCGTGTTCCAGTCCACCGCCATCAAGGCCGGCGCCGCGGGCAAGTACGACGTGGCCGGCAAGCTCACCATCAAGGGCAAGACCGTGGATGTGACCATCCCCGCCACGTACAAGCAGGAGGGTGGTGCGCAGGTGTTCGACGGCGTGCTGCCGATCAAGCGTACGGCGTTCAACATCGGCGACGGCGAGTGGAAGGATACTTCCGTGGTGGCCGACGACGTCCAGATCAAGTTTCACATTGTGACCCCGGCAAAGAAGGGCTGAGGCAGGATTCGTCCCGCTCACCGCTCCTTGGCCGTTTTTTTACCGACCTTCCTCTCCAACTTTTTGACGGGAGACTCAACATGAAAATGCGTACCCTGATCGCCGCCGCCGCGGCTGCCTCCGCCACGTTTGCCGCCGGTGCCGCCATGGCCAACGCGTCGACGTACAACATCGACCCGACCCACACCTACCCGAGCTTCGAGGCCGACCACCTGGGCGGCTTGTCGAAGTGGCGCGGCAAGTTCGACAAGTCCAGCGGCGTGGTGACGCTTGACCGTGCCGCCAAGGCTGGCACCGTCGAGATCACGATCGACGCCGCCTCGATCGATTTCGGCAACGGCAAGCTCAACGAGCATGCCAAGGGCCCGGAAATGTTCGACGTGCAGGCCTTCCCGGATGCCACGTACAAGGGCAAGTTCTCGAAGTTCAAGGGCGACGTGCCCACCGAGGTGGATGGCGTGCTGACGCTGAAGGGCGTGTCGAAGCCGGTGAAGCTGGAGATCAAGGAATTCAAGTGCATCCAGCACCCGATGCTCAAGCGTGAAGCCTGCGGCGCCGACGCCGTGGCCCACTTCAACCGCGCAGACTTCGGCATCGACTACGGCGCCAAGTACGGCTTCAAGCAGGACGTGAACCTGGCCATCCAGGTGGAAGCCGTCAAGGCCGACTGATCACGGCGGGACGTATTTCCCGTTTTTGACGCGTGTCGTGCCTGTGGGAACAATGTCATTTTTCCCATACATGACCGACAAAATGAGCCAGCAGCGATGCTGGCTCATTTTTTTTGTGGCTTGCATACCCCCCTTCATGACGCGGGTGCACTGTTGTACGGTTCAGAATTGCCACAGTACAATGGTTCGCCGCAGTTCCACCCTCAGGGACAACGCCCGCCTGGCGAACGCCAGATACCGGGGCCGGGTCCCGCAACAGGTCACGCGCATCGATATGAGCATTGGCTGCATTCCCTGATTGGCCGTTCCGCCGCAAGACCATTGCCTTGAGCTGTACGCGGCCGACGCCTCCCGGCGCCGTGTCCCGCAGCGTTTCTCGGATTTCCCTGGCGCGATACCGTGTACTCCAAAACGCAAATCGATCCGGTAGTTAGCTTCCGCAACTCGCAGGGCGAGCAGGTGCGGGGCACGATCATCAACCTCCAGCGCAAGTCGCTGGTGATGGAAATCTACAATCCCTACTCGATTGTCCAGGTCAGCGAGGTATTGAGCGAACTTAGCGTACGCATGGGCGCGAAGAACGCTTATCTGGGCAAGGCCGTGGTCATGAGCCTGGTGAACACCGGCCTGACAGCGGTGGTATCGCTGACGCTGATCGACGAGTGGCGCGAACTGACCGACGTCAACGACGCACCAAAATCGGTCGCGCGCGAAGCCGAACTGTTCGTGCAGGACTGGGACACGCGTTTCAATATTCGCCGCGACTACCAGATCGTGGTCAATGAAATGCGGGCGTTCCTGTCGGAAGTGTCGCGCTGGGTGGAGCAGGTGGACCTGACCGAATCGCTGCCGAAGAAGGAAGGCCGGCTGCGCGAGGACGTGTTCTACGAGCTGGCCACGCCGCTGATGGGGAAGGTAAAGACTTACCTCGACTGGCTCGAAGGCGAGGCGCAGCGGGTGGACACCGAACTGGCGCCCGTGCACCGCACCTACGCGCAGGCCGCCTTGCACCCGTTGCTGCTGCGCGCACCGTTCGTATATCGCACGTTCACCAAGCCGCTTGGCTACGCGGGCGACTACGAGATGGTGAACCAGATCCTCAGCGATCCGCAGCAGGGCCCCACCACCTACTTCCAGATCGTCAACACCGCGTTCCTGAAGGCCGCGGTGGCCACCGCGCACCGTAACCGGATCGACCTGCTGGTGGACTTCCTGACCCGCCAGGCCGAACGGGCCCGCGCCGAGGGGCGGACGTTCCGCATCCTCAATGTCGGTTGCGGGCCGGCCTTCGAGATCCAGCGCTTCGTGCGGGAGTATCCGAACCCCGAGCTGCTGTCGTTCCAGCTGATCGACTTCAGCGAGGAAACACTCGAGTACACGCGGTCGTCGGTGGAGCGCTCGGCGGCGGCCGCGGGCCGCAAGGCATCGGTGGAAATGGTGCACCAGTCGGTGCACGACCTGCTCAAGCGCCGCATCGCGCTGGATGATCCCAGCGTGCGCGAGTTCGACGCGGTCTACTGCGCGGGGCTGTTCGATTACCTGTCCGACAAGGTCTGCGCGCGGCTGTTGTCCTATTTCGCGTCCCGCTCGAAGCCGGGCGGGCAGTTGCTCGTCACCAATGTCCACTCCGACAACCCCGAGAAATTCGGGATGGAGCACTTGCTGGAGTGGTATCTGATCTATCGCGACGAGGCCGGGATGACCTCGCTGTTGCCGGAGAACTCGCATGCCCACCGACTCTATGTCGATGAAACCGGCGTCAATGTCTTCGCCGAAGCCACTATCCAGTGAGGAAGAGGCGGCGCCACCCGCGCGGGTCATGAGCTCGAATCAACTTTACGCCGGATACCAGTCCGAGCTGGCCGATTTTCGCCTGGCGTTCAGCCGGGGCGGGGCCTACACGGCCATTGCGCTGGTGCTGCTGGGCGTAGGCCTCGACTACGGCCAGTATCCGCACTTCCAGATCCCGTTCGCCATCGCGCGCGTGGTGGTTTCGCTGATGATTGCCGGCGTGATCGTGGCGTTGTACAGCCAGGCTGGCCGGCGCTTTGCGCCATGGCTGACCATGACGTGGCTGCTGCTGCCGCAGATCATGATTGCCTGGATGATCTCGCGCACCGAGGGGGTGGAGTCGCCGTACTACGTGGGCCTGAACCTGGCGATCTTTGCCTCGGGCATCGCGCTGCCGTTCGGGCTGTGGCAGAACCTGGTCTTCGGCATCCTGTCGTACGTGCTCTACGCGGCGGCCTGCCTGCTGCACTCGGGCGGCATCGAGCCCATGGGCACCTTCATCGTCAACTCGCTGTTCCTGCTGTTCGCGGCAGCCGCCAGCGGCGTGTACACATTCTTCAACGAGCGCGCCCGGTTCATGCTGTTCCGGCTGAAGGCGGAGGTGGCGGACAAGAACACCGAGCTGGAGGTCATCAACCGCAAGCTCGTCGATATCAAGGGCCAGATGCTGCAGCAGGAAAAGATGGCTGCCATCGGTACGCTGGCGGCCGGGCTGCTGCACGAAGTCAACAACCCGGTGAATTTCTGCCTGATGGCCATCGAGGTGGCCATGGAGGAGCCGGCGGCCAAGTCCGAGCCGATGCTGGAGGAGTGCCTGGTCGATGCCAAGCAGGGCATGCAGCGCATCCAGCATATCGTGTCGGACCTGAAGACGTTTGCGTACCGCAAGCCGGGCGCCGAGGTGGAAGGCACGCCGTTCCTGTTCGAGAAGGCGCTGGATTCCTCGCAACGCCTGACCGCGCATGAACTGCGCGGCGTGAAGATGACGCGCGAGATGCCGGACGATACGCTCGTCATGGGCGACGAAGCCGCAATCATCGGGGTGCTGATCAACCTGTTCTCGAATGCCGCGCTGGCCATGCGCAAGGCGGGCACCAAGGATCCGGCCATCCATACCACGGTGCGCTGGCAGGAAAGGCGGCTGCACGTGACGGTCAAGGACAACGGCCCGGGCATTGCCGCCGAGCACCTGGCGCGCGTGTTCGAACCGTTCTTCACCACGCGCGAGGTAGGCCAGGGCCTGGGTTTGGGTTTGTCGATCAGCTATGCGGTGATCGAGCGCCACGGCGGCGTGCTGTTCGCCGAAAGCGAAGTGGGCCACTGGGCGGCCTTCAGCTTCGACCTGCCGCGTGCGGAGTGATGTCGTGACGACCGATACCACGCAGGCGCGCCCGACCATCCTCTACGTCGATGACGAGGAGATGGCGTGCAAGTATTTCGCGCGCGCGGTGGGTAGCGAGTACGAAGTGCTGTCTGCCATCAGCGCGGACGAGGCCGTCGGCATCCTGCGCGCCCACCACGCCCGTATCTCGGTGCTGGTGACGGACTTCCGCATGCCCGGGCGCGACGGCGGCGACCTGCTGCGGCAGGTGGCGCTGGAATATCCGCAGATCGTGCGCATCCTGGTCACCGCCTATGCCGACAAGGACATGCTGCTGCAGACCGTGAACACGGGCGAGGTGTTCCGCATCCTCGAAAAGCCGATTGGCGTGGCCGATGTGCGCGACATCCTGCGGCTGGCCGGCGAGCGTTACCGCGAACGCGCGGTGCGACGCCAGCGGCTGATGGCCATCGACGAGACCCTGGCGTTCCTGGCGCATGAACTGAACACACCGCTGGCGGCGATCGCCAATTTCGCGCTGGGCATCGAATCGCGGGTGGGCGCCGAGTACAGCGCGCCGCGCCAGGCCGAGATCGGGCGCGCGGCCAGCGCCATGCACGACAACGCGCAGTATTGCCTGGCCGTGCTGTCTTCGTTCCTGCAATCGGTGCGCAGCAGCACGGGCGTCGTGCAGAAGCCGGGCGGCGGACAGGACGTGAGCGCCGGTGCCCTGGTGGCATCGCTGCTGGATACCTATCCGTTTGCCGATAACCAACGTGGATGGGTGAACGTGGAGATGCAGGGCGACTTTCCGGTGCCCACGCTGCCCAACTGCGTGGCGCTGGTGCTGTCGTCGGTCATGAGCAATGCGCTGCGCGCGCTGTCCGGCGTGGAGGCACCGTCGCTGCGTTTCGTGGTGACGGCGGGCGACCGTCCGGAGATCCGCATTGCCGACAACGGCCCGGGCATTCCGCCCGAGGTGATGGACCGGCTGTTGGTGGATCCGGTCACCACGCACGCGTCGGCAGGCGGCAGCGGCATGGGCATGATCTTCTGCAATCGCGTGATGCAATCTTTTGGTGGCGGCATCCGCATCGTGTCCGCGTCTGGCGCTGGCACCACCGTTACCCTCGATTTCCCCAATTTCAAGAATCGTATGCACAGGAGTGATCGATGAGCGAACCGAATACTACGCAGGCACCCCCGGCGATTCTGTTCGTCGACGACGAAGCGACCGCGGTCAAGTACTTCCAGCGGGCCATCGGCCAGCTCGCGCCGGTAGTGACTGGCCAGTCCGTCGAAGAGGGCAAGGCCCTGCTGGACGCCCACGCGGGCAGCCTGGCCGTGCTGGTGTCGGACCAGCGCATGCCGGGCGAGTACGGCAACGAGCTGCTGCGCTATGCGCGCGAGCGCTATCCGCATATCGTGCGGATCCTGACCACGGCATATTCCGAACTGGATCAGACCGTCGAGGCGGTGAACCAGGGTCAGATTCATCGCTATATCAAGAAGCCGTGGGACATTACCGCGCTGCGCATGGAACTGAAGCAGGCGCTGGAACTGTCCGGGCTGCGCCGCGAGCGCGACCAGCTGGTGCGCGAGAAGCTGATGGTGCTGCAGAAGCAGACCGTGGCCACGCGCGTGGGCATGGTGCATGCGCTCTGCGCCAGCCTGATCGGGCCGGGCCGCTTCCAGCCGGTGGATACCTACCTGTCCGGCACGAGGCTGGCGGGCGCGAAAAATGCCGAGCCGGACTGGCAGCGGCTGGACTACGCCGACCTCGTGGGCGCCGAAAGCAAGCGCAGCGGCTCGTTCGGCCATGCCGTCAGCACCAGACTGTCGGCCCTGCGTGCGGCGGGTCGTGGCGCGGGTGATGCGGTGGCGGTGCTGGCTGAAACGCTCGGCCCCGCGGTACGCCGCGACGGCGAGGTGATCACCTGGACGTCGCCGGCCACGCTGAACGAATTCGTGTCGAATGCCGTGGCGGAGCCGGTGTCGGCCGAGCACGCCGGCTGGCTGGCCGCGCTGCTGTGGCTGGAAGAGGCTGGCGGCGCGCTGCAACTGGTGCGCGAGGGCGACGCCATCACCGCCCGGATCGGCACGCGCAACGAAACGTTCGCGTCGGACCGCCTGGCCGTGTGGATCGAGGAATTGACCGAAGCGTAACGGCGGGGCAGGCCCCGAGCCAGACGCCCCGGGGCAGCCAGGCAACAAAAAAGGCACCTTCTTGCAAGGTGCCTTTTTTGTTTGAACCGCAAGGCCGGTCAGGCCTGCGCCCCGAAGTTCGGGTCGTCGCGGTCGGTGGTGTCGCCACCCTTCTTCTCGCCCTTCACCAGGTCTTCGCGCTTCACGCCCAGCCACATGGCCAGCGCCGCGGCCACGAACACCGACGAGTAGATACCGAACAGGATACCCACGGTCAGCGCCAGGGCGAAGTAGTGCAGCGTCGGGCCGCCGAAGAAGAACATCGACAGCACCATCATTTCGGTGGAGCCGTGGGTGATGATGGTCCGCGACATCGTGCTGGTGATGGCATGGTCGATCACCTCGTGCGTGGACATCTTGCGGTACTTGCGGAACGCCTCGCGAATCCGGTCGAAGATCACGACCGATTCGTTCACCGAGTAGCCCAGCACCGCGAGGATGGCTGCCAGCACCGACAGCGAGAACTCCCACTGGAAGAACGCGAAGAAGCCCAGGATGATCACCACGTCGTGCAGGTTCGCGATGATGCCGGCCACGGCAAACTTCCACTCGAACCGGAACGACAGGTAGATCACGATGCCGGCCACCACGCAGAGCAGCGCCAGCAGGCCGTCGGTGGCCAGTTCCTTGCCCACCTGCGGGCCCACGAACTCCACGCGCTGCAGCTTCACGTCAGGCGTGGCGGCGGTCAGCGCGCCCATCACCTGTTCGCTCTGCTGCGCCGACGACACGGGCTTGCCGTCCGGGCCCTTCTGCAGCGGCAGGCGGATCATCACGTCGCGCGAGGTGCCGAAGTTCTGCACCTGCACGTCGGTGTAGCCGAGCTTGCCCACCTGGCCGCGGATCTTTTCCAGATCGGCGGTCTGCTGGTAGTTGACCTCCATCACCGTGCCGCCCGTGAATTCGATCGACAGGTGCAGGCCCTTGTGCCAGAGGAAGAAGACAGCGGCGGCAAACGTCAGGAAGGACACCACGTTGAAGACCAACGCGTGCTTCATGAACGGAATGTCGCGCTTGATGCGGAAAAATTCCATGATGTGTTCCTGATGTGTCCTGGCTTACTTGGCGGCCGGCGTGTCGGTGCCGGGCTTCCAGATCTGGCCGATGGCCACGCTCTGGAGCTTCTTCTTGCGGCCATACCAGAGGTTGACCAGGCCGCGGTTGAAGAACACAGCCGAGAACATCGAGGTCAGAATACCCAGGCAGTGCACCACGGCGAAGCCGCGCACCGGGCCCGAACCAAAGGCCAGCAGCGCCAGGCCGGCGATCAGCGTGGTCACGTTCGAATCCAGGATGGTGGCCCAGGCGCGTTCGAAGCCCACGGCGATGGCCATCTGCGGCGACGCGCCGGCGCGCAGTTCCTCGCGGATGCGCTCGTTGATCAGCACGTTCGCGTCAATGGCCATACCGAGCACCAGCGCGATAGCCGCGATGCCGGGCAGCGTCAGCGTGGCCTGCAGCATCGACAGCACCGCCACCAGCAGCAGCAGGTTGATGCCCAGCGCCGCCACCGAGAAGACGCCGAACAGCATGTAGTACAGGACCATGAAGACGGCGATCGCGGCGAAGCCGTACGCCACGGAATCGAAGCCCTTCTTGATGTTGTCGGCACCCAGCGAAGGGCCGATCGTGCGTTCCTCGATGATTTCCATCGGCGCGGCCAGCGAGCCGGCGCGCAGCAGCAGGGCCAGGTCGTTGGCAGCTTCGGTCGAGTAGGAACCGGTGATCTGGAAGCTCGAACCGAGTTCGGACTGGATCGTCGCCACGGTCAGCACTTCGCCCTTGCCCTTTTCGAACAGCACGATGCCCATCGGCTTGCCGATGTTCTCGCGCGAGACGTCGCGCAGCACGCGGCCGCCTTGCGCGTCGAGCTTGATGTTCACGGACGGGCGCTGGTTCTGGTCGAAGCCGGCCGACGCGCTTTCGATGCGGTCGCCGGTGAAGATCACCTGCTTGCGCAGCAGCACCGGGGCACCGTTGCCCTGGGTGAACAGCTCGTCACCGAACGGCACGGGGTCTCCCGCGCGCGGATTGCGCACGTCCGGGTCGGCCAGGCGCGCTTCCAGCGTGGCGGTACGGCCGATGATGTCCTTGGCCTTGGCGGTGTCCTGCACGCCCGGCAGCTGCACGACGATACGGTCGGCGCCTTGCTGCTGGATCACCGGTTCGGCCACGCCAAGCTCGTTCACGCGGTTGTGCAGTGTGGTGATGTTCTGCTTGACCGCGGCGTCCTGCACCGCCTTGCGGGCGGCCTCGGTGAACACGCCGACGATGTTGTTGCCGTCCGGCGTGAACGCCAGTTCGCGCAGGTTGTCGGCCAGTACGCCCCGCGCACGGGCGGCGTCCTCGGCGTTGTTGAAGCGCACGGTCAGGCGGTCGCCGTCGCGGTCGATGCCGCCGTGGCGGATGTTCTTGTCGCGCAGCAGCGTGCGCGCGTCGCCCGAGAGGCTGTCAAGCTTCTTGTCGACGGCGCCCTTCATGTCCACCTGCAGCAGGAAGTGCACGCCACCGCGCAGGTCCAGGCCCAGGTACATCGGCAGCGCGTGCATGGCCGTCAGCCAGCGCGGCGAGCCGGACAGCAGGTTCAGCGCCACCACGTAGGTGGGATCGCTGGCGTCGGGATTGAGCGCGCGCGACAGCGCGTCCTTGGCCTTGAGCTGTTCGTCCGTGGTGCGGAAGCGAGCCTTGACCGAGCCAGACTGGCCGGCCACGTCATAGAAGATGCCGTCGGGCTGCAGCTGGTTCTGCGCCAGGATCTCCTCCACATGCTTTTGCATGGAAAGGTCGACCTTGACCGTGGCCTTGGCCGACGATACCTGGACAGCGGGCGCCTCGCCGAAGAAATTCGGCAGCGTGTAGATGATGCCGATGGCCAGGGCCACCAGGATCACGATGTATTTCCAAAGCGGATAACGATTCATCTTTGGCCAGTCAATGCGGTTGGCATGCCGACAAGTCGCGCCAGAGGCGCGCCGGTTCGGCGGGACCGGTTGGCAAACAGCCGCCTGGCAACCCCATGCCGGGACCCAAAGGGACCCGCGGGCTGGTTCAGGCGGCTGCGCAGGGCATGGTCGGGGCGCCGGGCGCCACAGGACACATGCCGGAGTCAGGCTGCGTGAGAAGGGGCGGAAGGGGCGGATCAGAGCGCCTTCAGCGAGCCCTTCGGCAGCACGGTGGTCACGGCGTTCTTCTGCACGGTGATTTCCGTACCTTCGGCCACTTCCAGCGTCACGTAATTCTCGTTGACCTTGGTGACACGGCCCAGGATGCCGCCGGCGGTCACGACCTCATCGTTCTTGGCCAGCGCTTCCAGCATGGCCTTCGATTCCTTCTGGCGCTTCATCTGCGGGCGGATCATGATGAACCACAGCACCGCGAACATCAGGATGATCGGCAGGAAGCTCATCAGGCCACCGGCCGCGCCGCCGGCACCGGCGGTTTGCGCAAAAGCGTTCGAAATCAGCACGTTACTTCTCCGTCACAAAGGTCAATCAGGGAATCGGGCATTCTATCACCCGGTTGTTGTCCCGCCTTGGCATTCTAGGGCGAATTGCGGGTTTGTTCGGGGTGCTTTGCAAGTACTTTGCGGACGTTGCAGAAGGGGCACCCCGGCAGATCCGGCGCGGGCAGACATTCGACAGTCAGCCAGCCAAAAGTTCTGCTGCCTGTCTGGTCTTCAGGACATGGCTATCTGGTGCCGCGCGCGCGGTGTTCGGCGAACTGGCGGCGGAACGCCTCGAAGCGGTGCTCCTCGATGGCCGCGCGCATCTCGGCCATCAGTTCCAGGTAGTAATAGAGGTTGTGTATCGTGTTCAGGCGGGCGCCCAGGATCTCGCCCACCCGGTGCAGGTGGTGCAGGTAGGCGCGCGAGAAATTGCGGCAGGTGTAGCAGCCGCATTGTTCGTCGAGCGGACGCGGATCGTTGCGGTGCGCGGCGTTGCGGATCTTGACGTCGCCGAAGCGCGTGAACAGCCAGCCATTGCGGGCATTACGGGTGGGCATCACGCAGTCGAACATGTCCACGCCGTTGGCCACGCCGGCCACCAGATCTTCGGGCGTGCCCACGCCCATCAGGTAGTGCGGCTTGTGCGCCGGCAGGCGCGGACCCACGTGCTCCAGCACGCGCATCATGTCGGCCTTGGGCTCGCCCACCGACAGCCCGCCAATCGCGTAGCCGTGGAAATCGAGTTCGGACAGCCCGGCCAGCGACTCGTCGCGCAGGTCCTCGAACATGCCGCCCTGGACGATGCCGAACAGCGCGTTCGGGTTGGCCAGGCGGTCGAACTCGTCGTGCGAGCGCTTGGCCCAGCGCAGGCTCATGCGCATCGACCGGGCGGCCTCGTCGTGCGTGGCCGGACGGCCGTCAATCTCATAGGGCGTGCACTCGTCGAACTGCATGACGATGTCCGAGTTCAGCGTGCGCTGGATCTGCATCGAGATTTCGGGCGACAGGAACAGCTTGTCGCCATTGACGGGCGACGCGAACGTGACGCCTTCTTCGGTGATCTTGCGCAGTTCGCCGAGCGAAAAGACCTGAAAGCCGCCGGAATCGGTCAGGATGGGCTTGTCCCATCCGATGAACTTGTGCAGGCCCTGATGCGTTTCCACCACGTCCAGCCCCGGGCGCAGCCACAGGTGGAACGTGTTGCCAAGGATGATCTGGGCGCCGATTTCCTTGAGCTCCAGTGGCGACATTGCCTTGACCGAGCCATAGGTGCCCACGGGCATGAAAATTGGCGTTTCCACCACGCCGTGGTTCAGCGTCACGCGGCCGCGCCGGGCGTTGCCATCGGTGGTCAGCAGTTCGAAATTAAGCATGTTCGGTTCTCGAATTCGGTCAGTCGCGGCGGGTGAGCAGCATGGCGTCACCGTAGCTGAAGAAGCGGTAGCGTGCGTCCACGGCATGCCGGTAGGCCGCGCGAATGGCCTCCACGCCGGCCAGGGCCGACACCAGCATCAGCAGCGTGGACTTCGGCAGGTGGAAGTTGGTGATCAGCGCGTCCACCGCGCGGAAGCGGTAGCCGGGGGTGATGAAGATGTCGGTGTCGCCGGTGCCCACACGCAGCTGGCCGTTTTCGTCGGCTGCCGATTCCAGCGCGCGCAGCGACGTGGTACCCACCGCGATCACGCGGCCGCCCCGCGCGCGCGTTTCGCGCACGGCTTCGGCCAGTGCCGGCGTAATCGCATACCACTCCGAATGCATCTTGTGCTCGGTGAGGTTCTCGGTGCGCACGGGCTGGAACGTGCCGGCGCCCACGTGCAGCGTCAGGAACGCGCGCCGTACGCCCGCGGCGTCGAGCCGCGCGAACAGTGCGTCGTCGAAATGAAGCCCGGCCGTGGGCGCGGCCACGGCGCCGGGGTTGCGCGCGTAGACGGTTTGGTAGCGCGTTTCGTCGTAGGCGTCTGGGTCGTGCGTGATGTACGGCGGCAGCGGCAGGCGGCCGTACTGCTCGATCAGGTCGAGCGCGGGCGCAGGAAAACGCAGCGTGAAGAACTGGTCCACGCGCGGGCCCACGGTCACCGTGAACGCGTCATCGGCCAGGTGCAGGTCGCTGCCTTCGGCCGGCGTCTTGGAGGCGCGCACCTGGGCCAGCACCGTATGGGTGTCCACCACGCGCTCCACCAGCACCTCGACCTTGCCGCCGCTGGGCTTCTGTCCGAAGAAACGAGCCTTGATCACGCGCGTGTCGTTGAACACCAGCAGGTCGTTCGGCCCGAGGTATTCGAGGATGTCGCTGAATGCGCGATCCACCAGCCGCACGGCGTCGGCGGTGTCCTGAGGGGCCGTCCGCTCCACCACCAGCAGGCGGCTGGCGCTGCGGTCGGGCAGGGCGGACTGCGCGATCAGCTCGGGTGGCAGCGGGAAATCGAAATCGGACAGGGTCAACATTGCGGTTCAACAGGCAAGACGGGGGCGGTACAAAAGCGGAACAAAGGCGGAACAAAGGCAATACGGGCCGGCGCGGCAGGCCAGGAAGGCGTGCCGCCGCAGGCATTCGGTACGGCATGGGTACAATCGGCGAATCCGACATTGTAAGGCTTGGGCGCCCGGCTTCGCCCGTGCCCCGCTTGTGAACTCCATATTCCCGCGCTGATGCCAGGCACCGCCACCGACCCGATCGACGAATCCGCGCCGCCCGCCGAAAAGCCGGCCCGGCGTGCCGCCGGCAAGGCTGGCGCCAAGGCCGCCGACAAGATGGCCGATAAAACTGCCAATAAAGCGGCCGACAAGGCGAAGCCGTCCTCGGCCGCCGCCCGGCTGGCCAAGCTCGGCTTGCGCCGCCCGGTGGACCTCGTGCTGCACCTGCCGCTGCGCTACGAGGACGAAACCACGCTGGAGCCCATCCGCGACGCCATCCGCCGCGCCGGCATGGGCCTGGCCGCGCAGGTGGAAGGCGAGGTGATCTCGAATGAGGTCACGTTCCGCCCCCGTCGCCAGCTGGTCGTGAAGGTGGCCGACGATACCGGCGAGCTGACGCTCCGCTTCCTCAATTTCTACGGTAGCCAGACCAAGCAGATGGCCGAAGGCACGCGGCTGCGCGTGCGCGGCGAGATCCGCGGCGGGTTCTTTGGCGCGGAAATGGTCCATCCGACCGTGCGCGCCGTCATTCCCGACGAACCGCTGCCAGACCGCCTGACGCCGGTGTACCCGGCCACGGCCGGCATTTCGCAGGGCTATCTGCGCAAGGCGATTGGCGGGGCGATGTCGCGCACGCCGATGCCCGAGACGTTGCCGCAGCCCGTGCTGCGCGGGCCGCTGGCATCGCTGAAGCTGCCGCCGCTGATGGACTGCCTGCGCCTGCTGCACAACCCGCCGCCGCAGGAAAGCGAGGCGGCGCTGGCCGATCGCTCGCATCCGGCCTGGATCCGCATCAAGTTCGACGAATTGCTGGCGCAGCAGATTTCGCTGCGCCGTTCGCAGGCCGCGCGCCGCGAAAAGAACGCGCCCTCGATGCCGCGCCGCGACGACGGCCTGCTCAAGCGCTTCCTGGCGGCGCTGCCGTTCCAGCTGACGGGCGCCCAGCAGCGCGTGGTGGCGGAAATCGCCGCCGACATGGGGCGTCCGCATCCGATGCACCGGCTGCTGCAGGGCGACGTGGGCAGCGGCAAGACCATCGTGGCCGCGCTGGCCGCCTGCCAGGCGATCGACGCCGGCTACCAGGCCGCGCTCATGGCGCCAACCGAGATCCTGGCCGAACAGCACTACCGCAAGCTGTCGGCGTGGCTGGAGCCGCTCGGCGTGCCGGTGGCGTGGCTGGCCGGCAGCCTCAAGACCAAGGCCAAGCGCGAGGCCGTGGCGCGTGCAGAGTCGGGCGAGGCCCGGCTCGTGATCGGTACGCACGCGCTGATCCAGGACGGCGTGAAATTCGCCAACCTGGGTTTGGCGGTGGTCGACGAGCAGCACCGCTTTGGCGTGGCCCAGCGGCTAGCGCTACGCGGCAAGGCAGTCGAGGGCGACCAGCCGAAGCCGGACGAGAAGGTGCCGCACCAGCTGATGATGTCGGCCACGCCGATTCCCCGCACGCTGGCCATGACGTACTACGCGGATCTCGATGTCTCGGTGATCGACGAACTGCCGCCGGGCCGTACGCCGATCGTGACGCGGCTGGTCAACGATGCGCGGCGCGACGAAGTGATCGAGCGCGTGCATCACGCGGCGGCCGAAGGCCGGCAGGTCTACTGGGTCTGTCCGCTGATCGAGGAAAGCGAGGCCTTGCAGCTGCAGACCGCCGTGGAGACATTCGAAACGCTGGTGGCCGCGTTGCCAGACCTGCGGGTGGGGCTGGTGCACGGCCGCCTGCCGCCGGCCGAGAAGGCCGCCGTGATGGACGATTTCAGCGCCAACCGGCTGCATGTGCTGGTGGCCACCACGGTGATCGAGGTGGGCGTGGACGTACCCAACGCCTCGCTGATGGTGATCGAGCATGCCGAGCGCTTCGGCCTGGCCCAGCTGCACCAGTTGCGCGGGCGGGTGGGGCGGGGCAGCGCGGAATCGGTCTGCCTGCTGATGTACCAGGCGCCGCTGTCGCCCACGGCCCGCGAGCGGCTGGCAACGATGCGCGAGACCACCGATGGCTTCGAGATCGCCCGCCGCGACCTGCAGATTCGTGGCCCCGGCGAGTTCCTGGGGGCACGGCAGTCGGGCGAGGCCATGCTGCGCTTCGCCGACCTGGAGACCGACGCCTGGCTGGTCGACTACGCGCAAGAGGCGGCAGAAGTGATGCTGGCGCAATATCCGGAGGCGGTGGAGGCGCATCTGACGCGCTGGCTGGGTGGACGCGAGCACTTCCTGAAGGCGTAGCCCGCGAGCGGGAAACCCATCTCGCAAGTGATGAAAAACTGACATAGCTTCAGCGATCTGACAGACGCGGCAATCGAAGCTAAAATCTATCGCCTAACCGGATTTGATTAATCATGACGCTCACCGAACTCAAGTACATCGTCGCCGTCGCGCGCGAGCGCCATTTCGGCCGGGCGGCCGAGGCGTGCTTCGTATCGCAGCCGACGCTGTCGGTCGCCATCAAGAAGCTGGAAGACGAGTTGACCGTGCAGATCTTCGAGCGCGGCACGTCCGAGGTGTCGGTGACGGCCATTGGCGAGCAGATCGTGGCGCAGGCCCAGCGGGTGCTGGAGCAGACCATGGCGATCCGCGAGATCGCCAAGCAGGGCAAGGATCCGCTGGCTGGCCCGCTGCGTGTGGGCGTGATCTACACGATCGGGCCGTACCTGCTGCCGGCGCTGGTCAAGCAGATGATCGACACCGTTCCGCAGATGCCGCTGATGCTGCAGGAAAACTACACGAACAAGCTGATCGAACTGCTGAAGCAGGGCGAGATCGACTGCGCGATCATGGCCGAGCCGTTCCCCGATTCCGGCCTGACCGTGCGTCCGCTCTACGACGAGCCGTTCGTGGTGGCCGTGCCGCGCGGGCACCGGCTGGCCGAGCAGACCCAGGTGGATCCGGACGAACTGAAGCAGCAGACCATGCTGCTGCTGGGCAGCGGCCACTGCTTCCGCGACCACGTGCTGGGCGTATGCCCCGAGCTGTCGCGCTTCTCGCAGGCGGCCGACGGTATCCAGAAGACGTTCGAGGGCTCGTCGCTCGAAACCATCCGGCATATGGTGGCCAGCGGCGTCGGCATTACCGTGCTGCCGCGTACTTCGGTGCCCGACCTGAAGCCGCGCAACGACATGCTCGCCTATGTACCGTTTGCCGACCCGGTGCCCGATCGCCGCGTGGTGCTGGCCTGGCGCAAGAGCTTCACCCGCCTGCCGGCCATGGAAGCGCTGGCCAACGCGGTGGCGGCCTGCGATTTGCCGGGCGTACGCCGAATCGACGACGCACAAGCCGTGGAGGCCGTGGCGGCCTGATCCCACCTGCGGTACCGGCGCGATTCTGCAACGGCAGGGGCGACCCTGCCGTTTTTCGTTGGGACGCTAGAAGACCGCACGATACGCGCGGACATAGGACTTCACTATTCGATAGTTTGAAATTATCAAATAGTCACTTCCATAGCCGATGACTACACTTCGTCCATCGGGTAGCGGCACACACCAGGCGGATGTGCCGGAGACCCAGGCATCGGACACGGAGAAAACATCATGGCAATGGTCAACCTTTTCGTCAGCGAGTTCAGGCAGTTGCGTGCGGCAGCGCGTGCGGACGGCACGTCAGTGCAGGGCGGCGACGTGGCGCGCCTGCGCCGCAAGGTGGTGCGCAAGGAAATCGGCATGGCCGTGGTTACCCTCGGCGCCATGGCCATGTTCCTGGATGCTGCCCGGGGTCTGTCTTTCCTCGTCACTTGAAACTGATACGATAATGGCCGCTGTGCGTTCGCCCCGGTAGCGGACGCCTCGATCCTCGTGGCCTGACCAGAATGGAGCTTAGAAACCATGGCAAAGAAGAATGAGATGAGCGTGAACATCGGTATTTCGGACAAGGAACGCAAGAAGATCGCGGAAGGCCTGAGCAAGCTGCTGGCCGACACCTACACCCTCTATCTCAAGACCCATAACTTCCACTGGAACGTGACGGGCCCCATGTTCAACACGCTGCATACGATGTTCGAGACGCAGTACACCGAGCTGGCGCTGGCCGTGGACGCGATTGCCGAGCGTATCCGCGCACTGGGCTACCCGGCACCGGGTACCTACAAGGAGTATGCGAAGCTGTCGTCGATCGCCGAGGAAGATGGCGTGCCCGAGGCCACCGACATGATTCGCAAGCTCGTGGAAGGCCAGGAAGCCGTGGTGCGTACCGCGCGCTCGCTGTTCCCGGTCATCGACGCCGCTGGCGACGAACCGTCGGCCGACCTGCTGACCCAGCGCATGCAGACGCACGAGAAGACCGCGTGGATGCTGCGCTCGCTGCTGGCCTGATCCGCATCATGCCCGCCACCGGTTGAACCGGTACAACGCGCCCTGGCCATCGTGCCAAGGCGCGTTTTGCTTTGTGTATTGCCAGAAGTCGATCCGCCATGTCCCATCCGTCCGCCGCCCCCCATCATCCGAGCCGCCTCGCGCTGTATGCGCGCCTGGTGCGCATCGACAAGCCCATCGGCACCCTGCTGCTGCTGTGGCCCACGCTGTGGGCGCTATGGATGGCCGCCGACGGCCCGCCGTCGTGGCAGATCTTCTGGATCTTCTTTGTTGGCACGTTCCTGATGCGCTCCGCCGGCTGTGCCATCAACGACTGGGCCGATCGCGATTTCGACAAGCACGTGAAGCGTACGAAGGAGCGGCCGCTGACCGCCGGGCTGATTGCCGGCTGGGAAGCGCTGGCGATAGCCGCCGTGCTGGCGCTGGTCGCCTTCGCGCTGATCCTGCCGCTGAACGGGCTGACCAAGTGGCTGGCCGTGGCGGCAGCCGTGCTGGCCGGCACCTATCCGTTCTTCAAGCGGTTTTTCGCCATCCCGCAGGCGTACCTGGGCATTGCGTTCGGGTTCGGGATTCCGATGGCCTTTGCCGCCATCCAGGCGCGGGTGCCGTTGGTGGCGTGGATGATGTTGCTGGCCAATGTGTTCTGGGCCGTGGCCTATGACACGGCGTATGCGATGGTCGATCGCGACGACGACCTGCTGCTGGGCATGAAGACGTCCGCCATCACGTTCGGGCGCTTCGACGTGGCCGCGATCATGCTCTGCTATGCGGCCTTCCTCGGGCTGATGGCCTGGGCCGGCGCGCTGCTGGGGCTGGGCTGGCCGTATTACGCCGGACTGGTGGCCGCCGCCGTGCTGGCTGGCTACCACTACACGCTGATCCGCGAGCGTGACCGCATGAAATGCTTCGCGGCGTTCCGGCACAACAACTGGCTGGGCGCCTGCGTGTTCGCCGGAACGTTCGCGGCCTATCTGCTGAAGTAGGCCGCGCTGGCCGCCCTCTCCGCTTCGGGCGGGAGAGGGCGCACCGGTCAATCCTTCCCGAACTCCGCACCCATCTCGCGCCCGCGCGCGGCAGCCGCGTGCATGGCCTTGACGAAGGCGTCCTGGATGCCGCCGGCGTCCATTGCCACCAGGGCCGCGTAGGTGGTGCCGCCCTTCGACGTCACCCGCTCGCGCAGCAGCGATATCGGTTCCGGCGATTGTCCGGCCAGCGTGGCCGCGCCCCGGAACGTCTCGACGGCCAGCTTGCGGCCCTGTTCGGCCGACAGCCCCATTTCGGTGGCCGCGCGTTCCATCGCCTCGACGAAATAGAACACATAGGCCGGGCCGCTGCCCGAAAGGGCGGTCACGGCGTCGATCTGGTCGTCGTTGTCCACCCACACGCACTGGCCCACGGCCTCGGCTACCGCCGTGGCGATGGCGCGGTCCGCCTCGGACAGGCCCGGGGCGGCCGCCAGGCCGGTCATGCCCATGCCGGCCAGCGCCGGCGTGTTGGGCATGGCGCGCACCAGGCGCGAACGGCCCAGCCAGCGGCCCATGTCCTGCAGCCGGATGCCGGCCGCCACGCTGATGATCAGGTTGTCGGCCAGCAGCGGCACCAGCGGGCCGATGGCATCTCGGTATTGCTGCGGCTTCACGGCCAGCACGATCACGTTGCTGGCGCCAAAGGCGGCGTCTGGCGCGGCCAGTGCGTGCACGCCAAGGGTCTGGCTCAGGCGCTGGCGGGCTTCGTCGGACGGATCGACCACGCGGATTGCGCCGGCAGGCACGCCACGGGCCACCAGGCCTCCAATCAGGGCGGAGGCCATGTTGCCGCCGCCAAGGAAGCCGAAGGTGAGGGAATCGAGCATCAAGTTTCCTGGTCTGCCAGCGCGATGCGTGTCGGCTGGCCTTGTTCTATACATCGTGTGGTTCTGGGGTCGGCGCGGACCCTGGCCGGGGCGTCAGCCCCGCGCGCCGAAAATTGCCGTGCCGATACGCACCAGCGTGGCGCCCTCGGCAATGGCCGCTTCCATATCGGCGGACATACCCATGGAAAGGGTGTCCACCTTTAGCCCGGATTGGCGCAGTTGATCAAGCAACGCACGGAGGGCGGCAAACGGTTGACGCTGGGCGGCGAGGTCCGCCGCCGGGGCTGGAATCGCCATCAGGCCGCGCAGCGCCAGGTTCGGCAGCGCCGCGATGGCCGTGGCCAGCGCCGGCACTTCCTCCGGCGCCACGCCGCTCTTGCTGTCTTCGTCGCTGATATTGACCTGGATGCAGACCTGCAGCGGCGGCAGCCCGGCCGGACGCTGCGCCGACAGCCGCTCCGCGATCTTCAGGCGGTCGATCGCATGCACCCAGTCGAACTGCCCGGCCACCAGCCGCGTCTTGTTGCTTTGCAGGGGGCCGATGAAATGCCACTGGATCTGTCCGCGCAGGTCGTCCAGCGCGGCGATTTTCTCCACCCCTTCCTGCACGTAGTTCTCGCCGAACGCCCGCTGGCCCGCGTCGAATGCCTCGCGCACCCGGTCCGGCGCAACCGTCTTGGAAACCGCCAGAAGCGTGATGTCGGAAGGGGTCCTGCCGGCTTGTTGTGCCGCCGCCGCGATGTGATTTTCGACGGCTTGCAAGTTTGCGGAAATTACAGACATAATCCGGCGAACATATTAAGAAGTACAACAATAAGCGGGTTTTTTAGGGTGGGGTCATTATAGATGGACATCGCACAGCTACTGGCCTTTGCGGTCAAGAACAAGGCTTCCGATCTTCACCTCTCGGCGGACATGCCGCCGATGGTGCGTATTCACGGGGACATGCGCCGCATCAACGTCGCGGCCATGACGCACAAGGACGTTCACGCCATGGTGTACGACATCATGAGCGACGTTCAGCGTAAAACCTACGAAGAACGGCTTGAAATCGATTTCTCGTTCGAGATTTCGGGGCTGTCCCGTTTCCGGGTCAATGCCTACACCACGCAGCGCGGCGCCGCCGCGGTATTCCGGACGATTCCGTCGAAGGTGCTGACGCTCGACGACCTGCACACGCCGGCCGTCTTTGCCGACCTGTGCATGAAGCCGCGCGGGCTGGTGCTGGTGACCGGGCCGACCGGCTCGGGCAAGTCCACCACGCTGGCGGCCATGGTCGATCACCGCAACGACAACGACATGGGCCACATCCTCACGGTGGAGGACCCGATCGAATTCGTGCACAACTCCAAGAAGAGCCTGATCAACCAGCGCGAGCTTGGGCCCCACACGCATTCGTTTGCCAACGCGCTGCGCTCGGCGCTGCGTGAAGACCCGGACGTGATCCTGGTGGGCGAACTGCGAGACCTGGAAACGATCCGCCTGGCGCTGACCGCCGCGGAAACCGGCCACCTGGTTTTCGCCACGCTGCACACCAGCTCGGCCGCCAAGACCATCGACCGGGTGGTGGACGTGTTTCCGCCCGAGGAAAAGGACATGGTGCGCACCATGTTGTCAGAGTCACTGGAAGCGGTGATTTCGCAGACGCTGCTCAAGACGCGCGATGGCAACGGCCGCACCGCGGCGCACGAGATCATGATTGCCACGCCGGCCATCCGCCACCTGATTCGCGAGAACAAGATCGCGCAGATGTACTCGATGATGCAGACCGCGAGCGGCATGGGCATGCAGACGCTGGACCAGTGCCTGAGCGACCTGATCAAGCGCGGCATGATCAACTACAGCGATGCGCGGGCGATTGCCAAGAACCCCGACGCGTTCATGGGCTGAGCAGGAACAGGGGACCAACCATGCTCGACCGCGAATCCGCAGCCAAATACATCAACGACCTGCTCGAGCTGATGGTGAACAACCGTGGCTCGGACCTGTTCATCACCTCGGAATTCCCGCCGGCCATTAAGGTCGACGGCAAGATCACGCCGGTGTCTCAGCAGCCGCTGAACCCCACCCAGGCGCTGGGCCTGGTGCGCTCGATCATGAACGAGCGCCAGGTGAAGGAATTCGACGACTCGCGCGAATGCAACTTCGCGATCACGGCGCCCAACGCGGGCCGCTTCCGGGTGTCGGCGTTCATCCAGCAGGGCCGCGCCGGCATGGTGATGCGGACCATCAACACCCGCATTCCTTCGGTGGAAGACCTCGACCTGCCCACGTCGCTGCATGACATCGTGATGTCCAAGCGCGGGCTGGTGATCGTGACGGGCGCCACGGGCTCGGGCAAGTCAACCTCGCTGGCGGCGATGCTGGACCACCGCAACGCGCACTCGTACGGTCACATCATCACGATCGAGGATCCGATCGAATACGTGCATGCGCACCAGAACTGCATCGTCACGCAGCGCGAAGTGGGCATCGACACCGACTCCTGGCACGTGGCGCTGAAGAACACGCTGCGCCAGGCGCCCGACGTGATCCTGATCGGCGAAATCCGCGACCGCGAGACCATGGAATACGCCATGCAGTACGCGGAAACGGGCCACCTGTGCCTGGCCACGCTGCACGCGAACAACGCCAACCAGGCCATCGACCGCATCGTCAACTTCTTCCCCGAGGAGAAGCGCCAGCAGCTGCTGATCGACCTGTCGCTGAACCTGAAGGCGATGATCTCGCAGCGGCTGCTGCCGCGCGCGGGCCGCAAGGGGCGCGTGCCGGCCGTGGAAATCATGATCGGCACGCCGCTGGTGGCCGACCTGATCTTCAAGGGCGAGATCCACGAGCTCAAGGAAGTCATCAAGAAATCGCGCGAACAGGGCATGATCTCGTTCGACCAGGCGCTGTTCGAGCTCTACGAGGACGAGAAGATCACGTACGAGGACGCGCTCAAGAACGCCGACTCGCTCAACGACCTGCGCCTGATGATCAAGCTGCATGGCCAGCGCCATCGCGATACCGACCTGGGCGCGGGCACCGAGCACCTGAACGTGATCTGAGCCCGGGCCGGGCCACCGGGCGGAAAGGAAGCGACGAGAGCGGGGCGGGCGCGGTATGCTTCACGCCTGATCCGCTTTTCGCCACGCCAGAGGAGACCGACGATGAGCAACGTCTATCAGTTCGAAGCCAATTCGCTGGCGGGCCAGCCGGTGCCGCTGAGCGATTTTCGCGGCAAGGTGCTGCTGATCGTCAACACGGCCAGCGAGTGCGGCTTCACGCCGCAGTACGCCGGCCTGCAGACGCTGCAGGACACCTACCAGACGCGCGGCTTCGATGTGCTGGGCTTTCCGTGCAACCAGTTCGGCAAGCAGGAGCCGGGCGACGCGGAGCAGATCGGCGCGTTTTGCGAGTCGCGCTTCCATGTCACGTTCCCGATGTTCGGCAAGATCGACGTGAACGGCGCCGATGCGCATCCGCTCTACAAGTGGCTGACGTCCGAGAAGCGGGGCCTGCTGGGCACCCAGGCGATCAAGTGGAATTTCACCAAGTTCCTGGTGCGCCGCGACGGCTCGATCTTCAAGCGCTACGCGCCCACCACCAAGCCCGAAGAGATTCGCGGCGACATCGAGACGCTGCTGAACGACCCGGGCGCCTGAGCGTCAGGGCCGGGTATCCGGCTGGGTATCCGGCTGTGGCTCGGCCTGAGGATCGGCCTGTGAATCCGCGCGCACCATGCGCAGGAAGCCGTTGAGCGAGCGGTCGGGCGTTTCGTGGAAATGCTCGTCGAGCGTGGTCAGCTTGCGGCAGCGGTCGAGCCGGAACGTCCGGTAGTCCTCGCGGGCCGTGCACCACGCGGCCAGCAGCCACACATTGCCCCAGAAGAACAACCCGAGCGGCTGCACCACGCGCACGGTGTCGCGCTGCTGCGCATCGCTGTAGTCGATCTTCAGCAGCCGCTGCGCGCCGATGGCCGCATGCACGACGTCGAACGCCTCGCGTACGGCGGGATGGTTGGCGTACTCGGGCGCGAAGATGCGGCTCTGCTGCGCGGCCAGGCGCCGCTGCGGCGGCAGGGCGGCCATCAGCTTCTCCAGCGACGGATCGGCCGCGGCGGCCAGCGCGCCACCGCCCCACGCCTTGAGCAGGCGCAGCCCGGCCACCATCGCCTCTACCTCCATCGACGTGAACATCAGCGGCGGCACATCGTAGTCGGGCCGCAGGCGATAACCGATGCCGGCCTCGCCTTCCACGGGCACGCCCGACAGCGACAGGGCCTGGATATCGCGATACACCGTGCGTTCCGATACGCCCAGCCGCTGCGCCAGCAGCGCGGCCGTGGTCAGCCGGCGGCCGCGCAGGACCTGCACGATCTGGAAGAGACGGTCGGCGCGTCGGCTCACGGGTGTCCTCGCTGGGTTTGGAGAGAACGGATGATGCGCGGGGGCTCCTGACAGCGTGCTGTCAGCAGGATGTCAGGGTGTCAGTGCGGCATCCAGGCGGCCATCACCGGTACCAGGATGGCGGTCAGCACGCCGTTCAAGCCCATGCCCAGCGCCGAGAACGCGCCGGCCTCCTGGCTGACCTGGAAGGCGCGCGCGGTGCCGATGCCATGCGCGGCCACGCCGGTGGCGAAACCGCGCACCGTGTAGTCGCGCACGCGCAGCAGGTTCAGCAGCCACGTGGCGCTGACCGCGCCAATGATGCCGGTGGCCATCACCATCACCGCCGTCAGCGAGGGCAGGCCGCCAATCTTTTCCGACACACCCATGGCGATGGGAATCGTCACCGACTTCGGCGCCAGCGAGCGCACCACCTCGGGCGAGGCGCCCAGCAGGTAGGCGATGCCCACCGCCGAGGCCACGGCGGCCACCGAGCCGGCCAGCAGCCCGCCCAGCAGCGGCAGCACATGGCTGCGCAGCTTCGGCAACTGCATGTAGAGCGGCACGGCCAGCGCCACGGTGGCGGGCCCGAGCAGGAAGTGCACGAACTGGGCGCCATCGAAATACGTCTTGTAGGGCGTGCCGGTGACGGTCAGCACCGTGACCAGGATGGCCACCGAGATCATCACCGGATTGGCCAGCGGCGAGAACTTCGCGCGCTCGTAGATGCGGAACGCGAACACATAGGCGATCAGCGTGGCCGTGAGGCCGATCAGCGGGCTGGCCGCCAGGTAGACCCAGATCTCGTTGAGGCGCGGCGACATCATGGCTGCGCTCCGGTGTCGGCCTGCGGTGCGGCGGGCGGCTTGCCCATCAGCGCGCGCGTGACCAGCGCCGTGACGGCAATGGCCACCCAGGTGGAGATCACGAGGGCGATGACGATCGGCATCCACTCGCTGCCGATGCGGCTGGCATGCACCATGATGCCGACGCCGGCCGGTACGAACAGCAGCGACAGGTGCTTGAGCAACTCGTTGGCGGAGCCCTGGATGACGGGCAGCAGGCGGTTGTCGAACACCAGCCAGCCGAACAGCATGAGCATGCCGATCACGGGACCGGGCACTGGCAGGCGCAGCGCGTAGCTGACGACCTCGCCGACGGTCTGGAAGACCAGCAGAATGGCAAACGTCTGGAGCATGGGGGCAGCTTGGGAGCAAAACTGCCGACATGTTACTCCCGGACAAGATGCGTGCAACCGGGGCGTCGACGATGCCGTTGGCTTTCGGCTCCGCTCTCCCGCCATGCGGGAGAGCCGGGCTTCGACGTTACCGTTTGCTTTCCGCTCCCCTCTCCCGCCATGCGGGAGAGGGGTTGGGGGAGAGGGCGCGGCAGTTCCGCCGAGACGGATCGTGATTTGAACCCTGATGCCCTCTCCCCCGGCCCCTCTCCCATTTCATGGGAGAGGGGAGAAACGCCGCTGCCATTTCGGCGAGAGGGGAGAAAAACGCCGCTGCCATTTTCGGTGAGAGGGGAGAAAAACGCCGCCGAAATCAGGCCGCTTGTCTCACCGGCGTCATCATCCGATCCACCAGTTCGATCCAGTGCATCACCGGCGTCTCGGTGCCGCTCTGCAGGTGCGTGATGCAGCCGATATTGGCGGTGACGATCGATTCGGGCGCCGTGGCCTGCAGCTTGGCCAGCTTGTCGTCGCGCAGCTTGTAGGACAGTTCGGGCTGCAGCACCGAGTACGTGCCGGCCGAGCCGCAGCACAGGTGGCTGTCGGCACAGAGGCGCACGTCCACGCCCAGCCGCGTCAGCAGCGCCTCGACCTTGCCGCGGATCTGCTGGCCGTGTTGCAGCGTGCAGGGCGGATGCCAGGCCACGCGCCGTCCATCGCGCGGCACGGCGCCGGCCAGCTGGTGCAGGTCGTCGGCAAAATCGGGCAGCAGCTCGGAGAGGTCGCGCGTCAGCGCCGACACCCGCGCCGCGCGCGCCGCGTACTGCGCGTCGTCGCGCAGTAGACGGCCGTAGTCCTTGACCATGGCGCCACAGCCAGAGGCCGTCATCACGATGGCCTCGGCGCCGGCTTCGATATGGGGCCACCACGCGTCGATGTTGGCGCGCATGTTGTCCAGCCCGCCGGCGTGGTCGCCGGTGTGGAAGCGGATCGCGCCGCAGCATCCGGCCTCGCGTGCCAGCACCAGTTGCACGCCGAGCTTGTCGAACACGCGTGCCGTGGCGGCATTGATGTTGGGCGACATCGCGGGCTGTACACAGCCGTCGAGCAACAACATCTTGCGCGGATGCTCGTTGCGCGGCCACGTGCCGGGCGCGGTCGGATGGGCCGGCACCTTGTTGCGCAGCGTCTGCGGCAGCAGCGGGCGCACGATCTGGCCGAGCTTCAGCGCGGGCCCGAACAGGGCAGGGCGGGTCAGGCCCTCGCGCAGCATCCAGCGGGCGATGCGCTGGCCGGCCGGACGCTTTACGCCCTGCGCGGCCAGACGATCATCGACGATCTGCCGGCCGATATCGACGAGCCGGCCATAGGTAACGCCCGACGGGCAGGTCGATTCGCAGTTGCGGCAGGTCAGGCAACGGTCCAGGTGCAGCCGCGTGCTTTCGGTCACCGGGTTGCCTTCGAGCACCTGCTTCATCAGGTAGATGCGGCCGCGCGGGCCATCCAGCTCGTCGCCCAGCAGCTGGTACGTGGGGCACGTGGCGGTACAGAAGCCGCAGTGCACGCATTTGCCGACGATCGATCGTGCTTCTTCGCCTTCGGAGGTGTTGCGCAGGAATTCGGCCAGTGTGGTTTGCATGGTGGGGGTCGTTGTATTGGCTGGCTGCGAGTCAGAGCCCGGTGTACATGCGCTGCGGATTGAAGATGCCCGCAGGATCGAAGGTTGCCTTGAGCCGCTTGTGGATGGCGGCCAGCGGCGACGACAGCGGCGTGAATACGCCCACCGACTTGTCGCCGTTGCGGAACAGCGTGGCGTGGCCGCCGGCGGCCTGGGCGATGGCGCGCACATGATCGGCTGTTGCCGCGGCGTCGTCCGGTGCCAGCCACCAGCGCTGGCCGCCGCCCCATTCCACGAGCTGTTCGCCGGGCAGGTCGAGCGGCTTGACCACGGGCGGCACGGCAATGCGCCACAGCGCGCGGCCGGCTTCGCGCGCCGGGGTGAAGAACGGATGGGTCTGCTCGCGCAGCGCGGCCCACTGCTGCGCGGCATGGCTGTTGTCGACCACTTCGCCACCGAGGCTGTCGCGCGCCGCGCAAACGGCCGCCGTGGCGCCGCTCAGGCGCACGTGCAGCACGCCGTCGTGCCAGGCCGATGCGGCGATCGGCAGCGGCTTGCCGCCCCACAGGTTGAGTTGGTCGATGGCCTCGGCCTGCGGCAGCGCAAAGCGCAGCGTGGCGTCGTCGAACGGCACCGGCAACACCTTCAGCGAAACCTCGGTGACCAGACCCAGCGTGCCCAGCGAACCGGCCAGCAGGCGCGATACGTCATAGCCGGCCACGTTCTTCATGACCTGGCCGCCGAAGTTCAGGATCTCGCCCTTGCCATCCATCAGCTGCGCGCCGAGCACGAAGTCGCGCAGCGCGCCCACCGATTGCCGGCGCGGCCCCGACAGCCCGGCCGCGAACGCGCCGCCCAGCGTGGCGGTGCTGGCCTGGCCTCGCGCGGCAAAGTGGGGCGCCTCGAAGGCCAGCATCTGCCGCCGCTCGGCCAGCACGTCCTCGATCTCGGCCAGCGGCGTGCCGCAGCGCGCCGTGATGACGAGTTCGGCGGGATCGTAGTCGACGATGCCGCGATACGCGCGCGTATCGAGCACGGTGCCGGTCAGGGCCTGACCGTAGAAATCCTTGCTGCCGCCGCCGCGCAGGCGCAGCGGTGTGCGGCTGTCGCCGGCCTGGCGGATCGCATCGCGAAAGGCTTCGAGGGTGGCTTGCATGAGGACGTATCGTTATGGATGCTGGGTGGTTCTAGTGGCGTGGCCGCTTCGGCGGCGGCGGGGGTGGCGCGTTTTCCACCGCGCCTTCGAGCCGGCCTTCCAGACCGGGCTCGCTGCGGTAGTCGGGCAGCGCGCTGCCGCAGTGCTGGCAATACTTCGCGCCGGGCTCGTGCCCTTCGGTCAGGCACTGCTCGCACGAGCGCGTGGTCAGCGGCCGCTTGATGATGCTGGCGGCCAGCTCGGCGCCGACGATGCCGGTGGGGAAGGCAATGATTCCGTAGCCCAGCAGGATGGTCAGCGACGTGATGAACTGCCCCACGGGCGTCTTCGGCACCATGTCGCCAAAGCCGGTGGTGGTGAGCGTGACGATGGCCCAGTACATGCTGAGCGGAATGCTCGTGAAGCCGTGCTCGGGACCTTCCACCACGTACATCACCGTGCCCAGAATCACCGTGATGATGAACACGGTGCCCAGGAACACGAAGATCTTGCGCCGGCTGTTGGCCAGCGCGCGCGCCAGGATCTCCGCCTCCTCGAAATACACGGTGAGCTTGAGAATCCGGAACACGCGCAGCAGCCGCAGCAGCCGCACGTCGATCAGGAACGCCAGCTCGGGCGAGAAGAACGACAGCCAGGTGGGCATGATCGAGATGAAGTCGATCACGCCATAGAAGCTCAGCACATAGCGCAGCGGCCGCTTCACCACGCACAGCCGCATGATGTACTCGGCCGTGAACAGCAGCGTGAACAGCCATTCGAGCACCGTGAACGGCGTGCCCAGCCGCGCGTGGATGCTGGGCACGCTGTCCAGCATCACCACGGCCACGCTGGCCACGATGGCCACCAGCAGCACGATGTCGAACAGCCGCCCGGGGCGCGTGTCCGCCTCGAAGATGATGGTGTACCAGTTCTGGCGCCAGCCGGAATCGGGCTGGCCCAGGCGCTGGCGGTTCAGGGCGTTGGTGTTGCGCTGTGGCATGTCTGACGATACAGGTAAGCGGGTTGGCGGATAGGCGGCCTGTCGCCGTCCCGCCGTGCACGCCAATCAGAAGCGCGGCAGGTCCGGGTGCGGCAGCAGACCGCGCCTGACGTGCATCTTGCCGTATTCGGCGCAGCGCGCCAGCGTGGGAATGGCCTTGTCCGGGTTGAGCAGGCGGGCCGGATCGAAGGCCGCCTTCACGCCCAGGAACGCCTCGCACTCCTCGCGCGAGAACTGCACGCACATCGAGTTCAGCTTCTCCACGCCCACGCCGTGCTCGCCGGTCACCGTGCCGCCGAGTTCCACGCAGGTCTCGAGGATGTCAGACCCGAACAGCTCGGCGCGGTGCCATTCGTCGACGTCGCCGCCATCGAACAGCACAAGCGGGTGCATGTTGCCATCGCCGGCATGAAAGACGTTGATGCACCGCAAGCCGTACTTCTGCTCCATCTTCTCGATGCGCTTGAGCAGCGTGCCGATGTGCTTGCGCGGAATCGTGCCGTCCATGCAGTAGTAATCGGGCGAGATACGGCCCGCCGCCGGAAACGCGTTCTTGCGGCCGCTCCAGAAGCGCAGGCGCTCGGCTTCGTTCTGCGACACCGTGATGCGGGTGGCGCCCGACGCGCGCAGCACCTCGCTCATGCGGCCGATTTCCTCGGCCACTTCCTCGGGCGTGCCATCGGATTCGCACAGCAGGATGGCCGCGGCATCGAGGTCGTAGCCGGCCTTGACGAACTCTTCCACGGCGGCCGTGGCGGGCTTGTCCATCATCTCCAGGCCAGCCGGGATGATGCCGGCGGCGATCACGTCGGCCACCGCGTTGCCGCCTTTTTCCACGTCGTCGAAGCTGGCCATGATGACCTGCGCCAGCTGGGGCTTGGGAATCAGCCGCACCGTCACCTCGGTGACCACGGCGAGCATGCCTTCCGAGCCGATGACGGTGGCCAGCAGGTCCAGGCCCGGCGCATCAGGCGCGCCGGAGCCGAACACCACCACCTCGCCTTCCATCGTCACGGCGCGCACGCGCAGCACGTTGTGCACGGTCAGGCCGTACTTGAGGCAGTGCACGCCGCCGGAGTTCTCGGCCACGTTGCCGCCGATCGAGCAGGCGATCTGCGACGACGGATCGGGCGCGTAATAGAGGTTGTGCGGCGCCGCGGCTTCGGAAATGGCGAGGTTGCGCACGCCAGGCTGGACCACGGCGGTGCGCGAGTAGGCGTCCACCGACAGGATGCGCTTGAACTTGGCCAGCGACAGCACCAGGCCTCCGGCGATCGGCATGGCGCCGCCGGACAGGCTCGTGCCGGAACCGCGCGGCACCACAGGCACGCCGAGTTCGTGACACAGGCGCAGCACCGCGCAAACCTGTTCTTCGGTATCGGGCAGCACCACGGCGTCTGGCACCTGGCGATAGGCCGCGAGGCCGTCGCACTCGTACGGCACGGTGTCTTCGGCTTTCCACAGCACGGCGGCTTCGGGCAGGATGCGCGCGAGCCCGGCCAGCAGCGTGGCGCGGCGGGTCTCGGCGGAAACTCCTGCGGCAGTGTGGGCGTCTTGCGGGGCGTTCATGGCGGCAACTCCTGTGACGAACCGGGCGCCGTGCGTCGCTGTTCGCGCACACGGCCGGGACGGCAGACTATAGCGCAGGCACCTCGCCCGGCGAGCGCCGGCGCACGTGAATTCGGCATGTCGACCCGATCAAAATGGTTCATGCCGGCGGGTGCTGCCCGCCGTGCCGCCCGCCAGGACGCTTCCAGCGTAGTGGCTGCGGCGTTACCAGTCCAGCCCGAGCAGCCAGTCGATGAAGTAGCGCGCCTCGGGCAGCAGCGGCGCCTGCTCGCGCTCCACGATGTAGTAGCCGTGCGGCGACACCGACTCCACGTCGAGCAGCTTCACCATCTGCCCGGCCGCCAGCCACTGCCGCGCCATGCGCTGGCGCACCAGGCCCACGCCCTGGTTCGACACGATGGCTTCCAGCATCAGGCCGATATCGTTGAACTGCGCACCCGTCTGCGGCTCGGGCCAGTCCAGCCCCGCCGTCTCGAACCACGGCCGCCACGGCTCCAGCGGGCTGCGCAGCAGCGTGAGGTTGTGCAGGTCGGCCGGCTTGGTGATCGCGAAACCGTTGACACGCTCGTAGTACTCGCGGCCGCACGCCGGAAACACGGGCTCCACCAGCAGCCGGGTGGTTTTCAGGTCCGGATAGCGGCCCGTGCCGTAGCGGATCTCGATGTCCGTGTCCTCGGCCTTCACGTCGAGAAACGGCACGGCCAGGTGCAGTTCGAGGTCGATATGCGGGTACAGCGCGCTGAACTCAGGCAGGCGCGGCACCAGGTGCTGCCGCCCGAACGTGGGCGGAATGGCCACGCGCAGCCGCGTGCGCAGCTTGTTGTACTCGGGGCGCGCGAGTTCGTTCAGCGACTTCAGCGCGTCCTCCACATTGCGCTGGTAGCGCGTGCCGGCCGCGGTCAGCCGCAGCGCGGCGTTCGAGCGCACGAACAGGTCCTCGCCCCAAAGCTCCTCCAGGTTCTTGATGCGATGCGACACCGCGCTGGGCGTGACCGAGAGTTCTTCGGCCGCGCGCGCGAAGCTGCCCAGCCGCGCCGCCGATTCGAACGCAATCAGCAGGTGCAGCGGCGGGACACGCTGGAAAACCGATGCCATGACGGGTCTTCGCCTTTACTTCGCGAATGCGCCACGCGTGGCGTGGAAGATCTTGCCCGGGTTCAGGATGTGGTTCGGATCGAGCGCATCCTTGATGGCGCGCATCAGGTCGAGCGCATCCTCGCCGTGTTCTTCCACAAGGAAGCCCATCTTGTGCAGGCCCACGCCATGCTCGCCAGTGCAAGTGCCGCCCATCGACAGCGCGCGCTGCACGATGCGGCGATTGATGTCCTCGGCCTCGGCCATCTCTTCGGGGTTGGCCGGGTCCACCAGGATCGCCACGTGGAAATTGCCATCGCCCACATGGCCGACGATCGGGCAGGGCAGCGCGGAGGCGTTCAGGTCGCGCTCGGTTTCGGTCACGCAATCGGCCAGGCGCGAGATTGGCACGCACACGTCGGTGGTCACCGCGCGGCAACCGGGCTTCAGCTGCAGCATCGCGAAATAGGCGGTATGGCGGGCGTTCCAGAGGCGCGAACGGTCTTCGGGGCGCGTGGCCCATTCGAAGCCCTGCGCGCCGTGCTCGGACACGATTTCCTGCACCAGGCCGGCCTGTTCGCGCACGCCGGCCTCGGTACCGTGGAATTCGAAGAACAGGTGCGGGGTTTCGGGCAGCGTCAGGTTGTCGTGCCGGTTGATGGCGCGGATGGCCAGCGCATCGACAAACTCCACGCGCGCCACCGGCACGCCGAGCTGGATGGTCTGGATAGTGGCGCGCACGGCATCGCCCATGCTCGGGAACGCGCACACGGCCGCCGAAATGGCCTCGGGTTGCGGGTACAGGCGCACCGTCACCTCGGTGATGATGCCAAGCGTGCCCTCGCTGCCGATGAAGAGGCGGGTCAGGTCGTAGCCGGCCGACGACTTGCGCGCATGGGTGCCGGTGCGGATCACGCGCCCGTCCGCGGTAACCACGGTCAGCGCCAGCACGTTCTCGCGCATCGTGCCGTAGCGCACGGCGTTGGTGCCCGAGGCCCGCGTGGCACACATGCCGCCCAGCGAGGCGTCGGCGCCCGGGTCTATCGGGAAGAACAGGCCCGTGTCCTTGATCTCCTGGTTCAGCTGCTTGCGCGTAACGCCGGGCTGCACGGTGACGGTCAGATCCTCGGGATGCACGGCCAGCACCCGGTTCATTTGCGACAGGTCAATGCTGACGCCGCCGGCGACAGCCAGCAGGTGGCCTTCCAGTGACGAACCGGCGCCGTAGGGAATCAGCGGCACGGCGTGCGCGTTGCACAGCCGGGCCACCTCGGCCACTTCCTCGGTGCTGTGCGCGAAGACGACGGCATCGGGGGCGGCGGGCGGGAACGGCGATTCGTCGCGGCCATGGTGCTCGCGCACGCCGCTCGACGTGGAGAACCGGTCGCCGAAACGGGCGGTCAGGGCATCGGCCAGCTCGGACGGGAACGGGCGGCGCGCCAGGGCGGCGGCAGGGGTGGGATGGTTCATGGGGTCTCCGGGCGGGCCGTATGGCGCTGTATGCAGTCGAATCCCGCTATTCTACGACTGGCCTACGCCGGTGGCGTCACCCCGACGGCGGGCGTTTACCCGCCGGCGCGCGATAAAAACGGTCAATTCCGGCGCCTGACGGCCCCGAAGCGGGCCATAATTGCGCCACTTTTCGACCTCAACCTTCGATCAACAAAGGAGACCGGCATGGGCAACCGCCTGTCCAAGATCGCCACGCGCACCGGCGACGCCGGCACCACCGGCCTGGGCGACGGCAGCCGCGTGGGCAAGAACAGCCAGCGCATCGCCGCCATCGGCGACGTGGACGAGCTGAACTGCCATATCGGCGTGCTGCTGACCGAGCCAGACCTGCCGGCCGACGTGCGCGACGCGCTGCTCCATATCCAGCACGACCTGTTCGATCTGGGCGGCGAACTGTCGATTCCGGGCTACACGCTGCTCAAGGCGCCCCAGGTGGTACAGCTGGACGACTGGCTGGCCCACTACAACGCCAGCCTGCCCCGCCTGGCGGAGTTCATCCTGCCCGGCGGCAGCCGCGCGGCCGCCCAGGCTCACGTGTGCCGGACCGTGTGCCGCCGCGCCGAGCGCGCGCTGGTGGAACTGGGCGCCGCCGAAGCGCTCAACGAGGCACCCCGCCAGTACCTGAACCGGCTCTCCGACCTGCTGTTCGTGCTGGCGCGCGTGCTGAACCGCGCGGCAGGCGGCAGCGACGTGCTGTGGCAGCGCGAGCGCAAAGCCTGATTGTGATCGATAGATAACTTAATCGGATTCGGCCGGGCCAGGTCGATAAACCGAGAAATTTACTCGGAATTGCACATTACGCCCTTGAAATGGCCCGGGACGGCCACATTTCGGCCTCAGTCGAGTTTGCATGTCCCTGACTGAGAGACAGGGCAATAGGAGAGAACATTATGGGTAAGATCATCGGTATCGACCTGGGTACCACCAACAGCTGCGTGTCGGTCCTGGAAGGCAACACGCCGAAAGTCATCGAGAATTCGGAAGGCACGCGCACCACGCCGTCGATCATCGCCTACATGGAAGATGGCGAGATCCTGGTTGGCGCACCGGCCAAGCGCCAGGCAGTGACCAACCCGCGCAACACGCTGTACGCGGTGAAGCGCCTGATCGGCCGCAAGTTCGAGGAAAAGGAAGTCCAGAAGGACATCGGCCTGATGCCGTACTCGATCGTCAAGGCCGACAACGGCGACGCCTGGGTTGGCGTGCGCGACCAGAAGCTGGCCCCGCCGCAGGTGTCGGCCGAAGTGCTGCGCAAGATGAAGAAGACCGCCGAGGACTACCTGGGCGAGCCCGTGACCGAAGCCGTGATCACGGTGCCGGCGTACTTCAACGACTCGCAGCGCCAGGCCACCAAGGATGCCGGCCGCATCGCGGGCCTGGACGTCAAGCGCATCATCAACGAGCCGACCGCCGCCGCGCTGGCGTTCGGCATGGACAAGAACGAGAAGGGCGACCGCAAGATTGCCGTGTATGACCTCGGCGGCGGCACGTTCGACATCTCGATCATCGAGATCGCCGACGTGGATGGCGAGAAGCAGTTCGAAGTGCTGTCGACCAACGGCGATACGTTCCTGGGCGGTGAAGACTTCGACCAGCGCATCATCGACTACATCATCGGCGAGTTCAAGAAGGAACAGGGCGTCGACCTGTCGAAGGACGTGCTGGCCCTGCAGCGCCTGAAGGAAGCCGCTGAAAAGGCCAAGATCGAGCTGTCGAGCTCGCAGCAGACCGAGATCAACCTGCCGTACATCACGGCCGACGCCTCGGGCCCGAAGCACTTGAACCTCAAGATCACTCGCGCCAAGCTCGAAGCGCTGGTGGAAGACCTGATCTCGCGCACGATCGATCCGTGCCGCACCGCGATCAAGGACGCCGGCGTGAAGGTCAGCGACATCGACGACGTGATCCTGGTGGGCGGCATGACCCGCATGCCCAAGGTGCAGGAGCAGGTGCGCGAGTTCTTCGGCAAGGAAGCCCGCAAGGACGTGAACCCGGATGAAGCCGTGGCCGTGGGTGCCGCCATCCAGGGCTCGGTGCTGTCGGGCGACCGTACCGACGTGCTGCTGCTGGACGTGACGCCGCTGTCGCTCGGTATCGAGACGCTGGGCGGCGTGATGACGAAGATGATCACCAAGAACACGACCATCCCGACCAAGCACGCCCAGGTGTTCTCCACCGCCGACGACAATCAGCCGGCCGTGACGATCAAGGTGTTCCAGGGCGAGCGCGAGATGGCCAGCGGCAACAAGCTGCTGGGCGAGTTCAACCTGGAAGGCATTCCGCCGTCGCCGCGCGGCACGCCGCAGATCGAGGTCTCGTTCGACATCGACGCCAACGGCATTCTGCACGTGGGCGCCAAGGACAAGGCCACCGGCAAGGAAAACCGCATCACCATCAAGGCGAACTCGGGTCTGTCGGAAGACGAGATCCAGCGCATGGTGAAGGATGCCGAGGCCAACGCCGAGGAAGACAAGAAGGCCCGCGAGCTGGCTGACGCCCGCAACCAGGCCGACGCGCTGATCCACTCGACGCGCAAGGCAGTGACCGAGCATGGCGACAAGCTCGAAGCTGGCGAGAAGGACAAGATCGAATCGGCGATCAAGGAACTGGAAGACGCCGCACGCGGCGGCGACAAGGCCGAGATCGACGCCAAGGTTGCAGCGCTGTCCGAAGCCAGCCAGAAGCTGGGCGAGAAGGTCTACGCCGAGATGCAGGCCAAGGCAGGCGAAGCCGGCGCCGCGGGTGCGGCCGGTGGCGCGGGCGCGCAGCAGCAGGCCCAGCCGCAGGACGACAACGTCGTGGATGCCGAGTTCAAGGAAGTGAACGACAAGAAGTAAGCGGGAAGGGGGCGGCGGCGCGGGTGATGCCGGCGCCGCCGCCCGTTCCCGACGCCGGGCGACGGTGGTCTGACTCAGGGTGCAAACCGCGGTCGGATACCGCGCTCGGCTTTTTTGCTTATCGCACGGCGGGTGTCCGCGAGACGCCGCCGGGCCAATCAGGTATGAGCCACCATGGCAAAACGTGACTACTACGAAGTGCTCGGGGTAGGCAAGAACGCGACCGAAGACGAGTTCAAGAAGGCTTATCGCAAGCTCGCGATGAAGTACCACCCGGACCGCAATCCGGACAACAAGGAAGCCGAGGAGAAATTCAAGGAGGTCAAGGAGGCCTACGAGATGCTCTCCGACCCCGAGAAGAAAGCGGCTTACGACCAGTACGGCCACGCCGGCGTGGATCCGAACATGGCCGGCGGCTTCGGCGCCGGCGGGTTTGGCGGCGGCGGCTTTGCCGAGGCGTTCGGCGACATCTTCGGCGACATCTTCGGCCAGGCGGCCGGCGGTGGCCGGCGCGGCAATGGCCCGCAGGCGTATCGCGGCGCCGACCTGCGCTACAGCATGGAAATCTCGCTGGAGCAGGCCGCGCACGGGCACGAGGCACAGATCCGCGTGCCGCACTGGGACGACTGCGAGCACTGCCACGGCAATGGCGCCGAGCCGGGTTCGTCGGTCGAAACCTGCCCCACCTGTAACGGTGTGGGCCAGGTGCGCGTGTCGCAGGGCTTCTTCACGATGCAGCAGACCTGCCCGAAGTGCCACGGCAGCGGCAAGTTCATTCCGAAGCCGTGCACCAAGTGCCATGGCCAGGGCAAGCTGAAGTCGCAGAAGACGCTCGAAGTGAAGATTCCGGCCGGCATCGACGAAGGCATGCGCATTCGCTCGTCGGGCAACGGCGAGCCGGGCATCAACGGCGGGCCGCCGGGCGACCTGTACGTGGAAGTGCATATCAAGCCGCACGAGGTGTTCGAGCGCGACGGCGACGACCTGCACTGCCAGATGCCGATCTCGTTCGCCACGGCGGCGCTGGGCGGCGAGCTGGAAGTGCCGACGCTGGGCGGCAAGGCCAGTTTCCCGGTGCCCGAGGGCACGCAGGCCGGCAAGACGTTCCGGCTGCGCGGCAAGGGCATCAAGGGCGTGCGGTCGGGCTACCCGGGCGACCTCTACGTGCATGTGAACGTGGAGACGCCGGTCAAGCTGACCGATGCGCAGAAGGAACTGCTGCGCCAGTTCGACCGCTCGGTGCATGAGGGCGGTTCGCGCCACAGCCCGCAGGAACAGTCCTGGCTGGACAAGGTCAAGAGCTTCTTCAGCTGACCGGTTGCTGCTGGACACTGAAACCGGCCACGTGTATTACGTGGCCGGTTTTTTTATGTATCGTTGGTGCTGGAATGGCCTGGCCTTCCCCGGCTTACTGCCCCGTCTCGCGTACGGAAGCGGCCAGGCCAGGGCGAGGGCGAGCGATTCTCATAGGCCGACTCACGCTCGTATTCCTTGACCGCACCCCAAGACCCCTTCGTCCTGCTCGACGATGCCCACGCGCCGGGCGTTGCCGCATCGCGCCTCTATACGGGCTTTGTCCGCGAGGACGTCATGCCGGCGGGCGCCGATGCGCGCGAACTCGATACGCGGCTCGCCGCTGGCTGGCAGGCGGGCCTGCACGTCGCACTGTTCGCCCCGTATGAATTTGGCGGGCCGCTCGTGGGCGCGCCGGTCCACGTGGACGAGCAGCTGCCGTTCCACGATGGCGCGCTGCGGCTGCTGTGGTTCCGCTCGCTGACCATGCTCGATGCCGGGCAGGTGGCGGACTGGGTCAGCGCCCAGGCGCTGCCCGGGCCGGCCGGTGTGCTCGACGTTGCCGGCAACCTGTCGCGCCAGCAGTACGCCGATGTCATCGCGCGCATCCACGCCTATATCGAGGCGGGCGACACCTACCAGGTGAACTTCACGCAACGGCTGCGCTTCGATGCCTTTGGCGATCCGGTGGCGTTCTACGGCGCGCTGCGCGCGGCGCAGCCGGTGCCGTTCGGGGCGTTGGCACGCCTGCCGGGCGATGGCTGGGTGCTGTCGCTCTCGCCGGAACTGTTCGTGGCCCATGACGGCGACGGCCATCTCGTCGCGCGTCCCATGAAGGGTACGGCGCCGCGCTCCGGCAATGCCGAGCAGGACGCGCACGCCGCGAAGCTGCTGGCCGCCGACGCCAAGAACCGCGCCGAGAACGTCATGATCGTCGACCTGCTGCGCAACGACCTCGGACGCCTGGCCGTGCCGGGCAGCGTCGCAGTGCCCGATCGCTTCGTGGTGGCGCCGTTCGGACGCGTGCTGCAGATGACGTCGACGGTCACGGCCACGGCGCGGCCCGCCACCTGCTGCGGCGAACTGATGCAGGCGCTGTTTCCGTGCGGTTCGATCACCGGTGCGCCAAAGCGCCGAACGATGGAGATCATTGCCGAGTGCGAAGCGTCGCCGCGCGGCCTCTACACCGGCTCCATCGGCTGGCTGGAGCCGCCGCGCGACGGCGCGCAGCTCGGGCCATTCGGCATGTCCGTGGCCATCCGCACGCTGGTGCTCGGGCCGCTGGGCGCAGACGGCTTGCGCCGTGGCGAAATGGGCGTGGGCGGCGGCATCGTGCATGACAGCGTGGCCGACGACGAATTCGCGGAGTGTGGCTGGAAGGCGCGCTTCCTGACGGCGCACGACGCCGGCTTCACGCTGTTCGAAACCATGCACGCGTGCGACGGCGTGGTGGAACATCGCGAGCGTCACCTCCAGCGCCTGGCCCGGTCCTCGCACGCGTTCGGGTTTGCGATCGACCTGCCGGCCGCCCGGGCGGCGCTGCAAGCGGAGGCCGCGCGACTGGGCGACGGCGACTGGCGCTTGCGCATGAGCGTCGACAAGCACGGCGCGCTGGCGTTTGCCGGCGGTGCGCTGACGCCGCTGCCGGTGGCGGTGGTCGACGTGCGGCTGGCTGAGACCCGGTTGGCCGTGGCCGACCCGCTGCGCCGCCACAAGCACAGCGCGCGCGCCACCTTCGATCAGGGCTGGCAGGTAGCCGAGCGCGCCGGCGCCTTCGACAGCCTGTTCTTCAATACGCGCGACGAACTTCTCGAAGGCGGCCGCAGCTCGGTATTCGTGAAGGTCGACGGCCAGTGGCTGACGCCGCCCCTATCGGCAGACATCCTGCCGGGGGTGATGCGGGCGGTGGTGCTGGAGCAGGGGGATGGCCGGATCGACGGGCCCGTGGCCGAGGCCGTCATCACGCGCGAAATGGTGCTGCGCGCCGAGGCGATCATCCTGGCGAACGCACTGCGCGGGACGATGCGGGCGCGGCTGACGGTTGAGCGCTGATGGTTTTCTCCCCTCTCCCACTTGTGGGAGAGGGGCGGGGGAGAGGGCGGGATTTTTAAGACGTGACGGACGGCAATTTGGAGCCGCCATGCCCTCTCCCCCAGCCCCTCTCCCGCCCGCGGGAGAGGGGAGCAAACATAGCCCCACTTACGCCGAGAACGTATGTTCTTCCGCCGGGAAGCTGCCGTCCTTCACGGCCGTTACGTAGGCGCGCACCGCGGCTTCGATGGACGTTTGTCCTTCCATGAAGTTGCGCACGAACTTCGCCTTGCGGCCGGGATAGATGTTGAGCATGTCCTGCAGCACCAGCACCTGGCCCGAGCAGTCGGCGCCGGCGCCGATGCCGATCGTCGGCACCTTCAGCAGCGCGGTGACCTCGCCGGCCAGCTTGGCTGGCACGGCTTCCATCAGCACCACCTGGGCGCCGGCCTGTTCCAGTGCCTGGGCATCGCGCTTGAGCTGCGCGGCGCCGGCCTCGGTCTTGCCCTGCACCTTGAAGCCGCCGAACGCGTGCACCGATTGCGGCGTCAGGCCGATATGCGCGCACACCGGAATGCTGCGCTCGACCAGGAACTTGACGATCGGGGCCAGCCACTCGCCGCCTTCCAGCTTCACCATCTGCGCGCCGGCGCGCATCAGCGTGGCCGCGCTCTCGAACGCCTTTTCCGGGGTGGGATAGGTGCCGAACGGCAGGTCGGTGACCAGCAGCGCGGTCTGGTTGCCGCGCGCCACACATTCGGTGTGATACGCCATGTGTTCCAGCGTCACCGGCAGCGTGGTCTGCTGGCCCTGCATCACGTTGCCCAGCGAATCGCCAACCAGGATCATTTCCACGCCGGCGTAGTCCAGCAGCGCGGCGAAGCTGGAATCGTACGCGGTCAGCATGGCGATCTTGTCGCCGGCGTCGCGCATGGCCTGCAGCTTGGGGATGGTGATGGTCTTGCGGGAAGGGTCGAGGAGATAACTCATGGCAGTGCCCGTAGGAGTGGCGGCCTTGCCTCGCGCGGACATCGTCCGGCGGGTGGCCGTTGTCGTTATCGTGGGTGCCGCCGCCGGGGCCTTGAGCGCGTCTTTGCGGCAACTCGGTGCGGTAACTCAGGGCGCCGCGAGATTCAGGAAGGCCCTGCGGCCCCGCATGTTCTCGATGCGCGACAGTAGTGTACGGAAATCGTCGTCGTTGTCTACCGGATTGAAGTGGGCGGTATCGACGATCAGAACCGGCGCGTCTTCGTAGCGATGAAACAGCTCGCCATAGGCATCGTGCAGGCGCTGCAGGTATGCCTCGTCGATGCCGGACTCGCCCGGCAGGCCCCGGCGCAGGATGCGTTCGCGCAGCAGCGAGGGCGTGGCCTGCAGCAGGATGACGAGGTCCACGCGCTGGGCCGGCACCTGGAGCCGCGCCGCCAGGGCATCGTAGAGCGCGAGTTCGTCGGTATCGAGCGTAAGCGAGGCGTAGAGCCGGTCGCGCGCGTAGAGGAAGTTCGAGACCATGCGATGGCCGGCGAGCATCGCCGCCTGCCATTGCTGCAATTGCGTGGCGCGCTGGTTCAGGCAGGCAAGCTGCATCGCCAGCGCGTAGCGCTGGGGTTCGCGGTAGAAGCGTTCGAGGAAAGGATTGCGGCGCGCGCCGTCAGGCAGTTCGCCGGCGCGCAGTGTTTGGGCCAGCCGCTGGGCCAGTGAGGTCTTGCCCGAGCCGACCGGGCCTTCGATGACGATGCGGCGCAGATGATCGAGCATGGCCCGGACGCCAGGTGTGTGTCAGCCCTGCGCGCCGCCTTCCTGCAGGCGGGGGCACTTGCATGTGGAAAGCTTCTCGATGCGCTGGCCCTGCACGCGCGGCAGGTGGTCGGCGGCGCGGCCCACGCCCGGAATGTCCAGCGTGGCGTCCAGCTCCAGCAGGGGCACCAGCACGAACGCACGTTCGGTGATGCGCGGATGGGGCACGGTCAGCGTTTCGGTATTGACCGCTTCCTGGCCGTACAGCAGCAGGTCCAGGTCCAGCGTGCGGGGCGCGTTGCGAAACGGGCGCTCGCGGCCGAACTGGTCCTCGATGTGGTGGCAGATGCGCAGCAGTTGCGGGGCGGTGAACGTGGTTTCGATCTTGACCACCGCATTGATGTAGTCGTCGCCCGAGGCGTCGACCGGTGCGGTGCGATAGAACGAGGATCTGGCGACCACCACGATGCCGACCTGCTGCGCCAGACACACAATGGCGTCTTTCGCGGCCTGGCGCGCATCTCCAAGATTGGCGCCGATGCCGATGAAGGCAAGCGTCATGTTATTCCTCCGGCTGGGCGCGGCGCGAACCTGCTTCCGGCTGACCTCCATCGGCCGGCGATTCCGCCTCGCTGCGGGAAGACACTTTATCTGATTTCCGCGGACCGCGTCGGCGGCGCCGTTTGCGTGCCGGCGCGTCGCCTTGCGGGCTGCCATCCGGGCTGCCATCCGCTCCGTCGGCATCCTCGGCGCCGTCCGGGCTGCCGTCCGCGCCACCACCCGTGTTACCGCCTGTGCCGCCCTTCGCCGACTTGCCGCGCGCCGGGCGCACGGTCTCGATCAGCGCCTCGCGCTCGTCCGGATGCGCGTTCTGGAAATCGGTCCACCACTGGCCCAGTTCTTCCGGCTGCTCGCCGGCCTGGCAGCGCAGCTGCAGGAAGTCGTAGCCGGCGCGGAAGCGCGGCGATTCCAGCAGGCGGTAGGGCATGCGGCCCACGCGCTTCTCGAAGCGCGGCTGCATGCCCCAGATATCGCGCATGTCCGTCACAAAGCGGCGCTGGATGGCCAGCTGGCCGGTTTGCTTCTCCAGCACCTGGTCCATGGCCGTGTTGAGCGCGGCAATCGGATGCTCGCCTTCGCCGCGCAGCTTGGTCCAGCGTTGCAGCACGTGGTGCCACAGCAGCGACGCGAACAGGAAGCCCGGCGACACCGGCTTGCCGGCTTGCACGCGGCGGTCGGTGTTGTCCAGCGCCAGCTGCACGAAGCGCTGGCCCATGGGCTGCTCGATCGCCACGTCCAGCAGCGGCAGCAGGCCCTTGTGCAGCCCGGCCTTGCGCAGTTCCTGCAGCGATGCCCAGGCATGGCCCGACATCAGCAGCTTGAGCATTTCGTCGAACAGGCGCGCGCTGGGCACGTTGTGGATCAGCGGCGCCATCTCGGCGATCGGCACGCGCGTTTCCTCGTCGATGCCGAACCCGGTCTTGGCCGCGAAGCGCACCACGCGCAGCATGCGTACGGGGTCTTCGCGGTAGCGCGTGACCGGGTCGCCGATCATGCGCAGCGTGCGCGCGCGGATGTCTTCCATGCCGTGATGGTAGTCATGCACGGTCTGCGCGGCCGGATCGTAGTACATCGCGTTGATCGTGAAGTCGCGGCGTTCCGCGTCCTCGGCCTGCGAGCCCCAGACGTTGTCGCGCAGCACACGGCCGCTGGCGTCGATGGCGTGGGTCTTGCTGTCCAGTTCGGCGCGCTTCAGGCGGCGGCCTTCGGGCAGCGTTTCGCTGGCCACGGCGTCCACCAGCGCGCGGAACGTGGAAACCTCGATGATTTCCTGTTCGCGCCCGCCGTAGAACGTGACGTGCACGATCTGGAAGCGGCGGCCGATGATGCGCGAGCGCCGGAACAGCTCCTGCACCTGTTCCGGCGTGGCGTTGGTGGCCACGTCGAAATCCTTCGGCTTGATGCCGAGCAGCAGGTCGCGCACGGCGCCGCCCACGATAAAGGCCTGGTAGCCGGCCTGTTGCAGCGTGGAAGTGACCTTGACCGCGTTGCGCGAGATCAGCGACGGGTCGATCCGGTGTTCGTCCACGCCAACGATGCGCGGCGTGTGGGCGCGGCCGGTGCGGCGCAGCTTCGGGCCGGGCTTGCCCAGCAGCCGGGTGATGAGCTTCTTGATCACGTCAGAACAGGTCCATGATGCGCCAGCCGGCCGCGGCAGCGTGGTTGCGCAGGCGGTCGTCGGGGTTGGCGGCGATGGGGTCGGTAACCTTTTCCAGCAGCGGCAGGTCGTTGGCCGAATCGCTATAGAACGTGGTGGTACCAAAGTCGTCCCACTTCGCGCCCAGGCTCTTGAGCCAGCTTTCCACGCGCGTGATCTTGCCCTCGCGGAAGCTGGGCACGCCGTGCACCTCGCCGGTGAACGGGCTGTCGGGGTTGCCGTCCAGCGTGGCCGGTTCGGTGGCAATCAGGTGCTTGATGCCGAAGGCCTGGGTGATGGGCGCGGTGACGAAGCTGTTGGTGGCCGTGACCACCGCGCACAGGTCGCCGGCTTCCAGGTGCTTGTAGACCAGCGCCTTGGCCTGCGGCGTGATGACGGGCTCGATGACCTCGTGCATGAAGCGCACGCGCCACTGGTCCAGGCGGTCGCGCGGATTGGCGGCCAGCGGGGCCAGCGCAAAACGCAGGAATGCCTGGATATCGAGCGTGCCAGCCTTGTATTGGCTGTAGAACTCGTCGTTCTTGCGACGATACGATTCCTCGTCGACGACGCCCATGCGGACCAGGAAGCGGCCCCATTCGTGGTCGCTATCGGTCGGGATCAGGGTGTGGTCGAGGTCAAACAGTGCCAGATTCATGGGGCGCGATTTTACATTAACGGGCACCGGGCGGTCGGGCGGCCCGGCGGGAGCGGAGCGGGTTTCATGCCAGCGCCGCGGGTGAAGCCGGTTATTCCGGCGAGGACTCCCGGAATTCGGCGAACATTTCGCGCAGCAGCGGCAGCGTCACGGCGCGCTTGCGTTCGAGGGAATACATGTCCAGCGCATCGAGCAGCGCCATCAGGCTGGGCATGTCGCGGTAGTGGCGCGTCACAAGCCAGTGCGGGATTTCTGGCGACAGCTGCAGGCCACGCTCCTTCGCGGCCTGCACCAGCGCCGCCATCTTGTCGTCGTCGGACAACGGCCGGAGCTGGTAGACCAGCCCCCAGCCCAGCCGGGTGCGCAGGTCTTCACGTACCGGCATGGCGCGCGGGGCCAGCCCGCCGGCCACGATCAGCGCGCAGCGCACGTGCGCGCGCACCTCGTTGTAGAGCGAGAACACGGCAATCTGGCGCGCCTCGTCGAGCAGGTCGACGTTATCGACGGTATAGATCTGGCAGGCCGGATCGAAGTTGAAATCCGAGAGCGCATGGTGCGGGCTCAGGAAGCGGCAGTTCAGGCCGGCGTGGATGGCGGCGTCGCACACCGCATGCAGCAGGTGCGTGCGGCCCGAGCCGGTGTCGCCCCACAGGTAGATCAGGCGGTCAGTGGCCTGCTCGCGCGCCACCAGGCCGGGCAGGTCACGCAGCCGCTGCACGGGCTCGCGGTTGGCGGCCACGAAGAAATTCTCGAACGTGGAAGGGGGCGGACTGCCCAGTTCGAGCGATAGCTGCTTGTGACTTTGACGCGGAGACATGACGAATTCGTAACTTGCGCGATCAGTGCCGATAAAGGTCGCTGGCCAGGTAAACGCGCCGTACCTGACGCGCGCCGACCAGCAGCACCGCGCAGGTCGGCAGCGCCAGCAGCACGCCAAAGAAGCCGAACAGCTGGCCGAACGCCAGCAGCGCGAAGATCACCACCAGCGGATGCAGCCCGATGCGCTCGCCCACCAGGCGCGGCGTCAGGTAGAAGCTTTCCACGAACTGGCCGATGCCGTAAACCACGGCCACGGCGCCCAGGCCGTACCAGTTGCCGAACTGCAGCAGCGCGGCCACGGTGGCCAGGGCCAGCCCGATGCCAAAGCCAATATACGGAATAAAGACGGCCAGACCGGTGAAAATGCCCACCGGCACGCCCACGTCGAAGCCGGCCACGGTCAAGCCGATCGAATAGATGCCGGCCAGGATCACCATCACCAGAATCTGGCCGCGCAGGTACTGCGACAGCAGCGCATCGGTCTCGGCCGACAGCTCGTGCACCTTCGGTACCCAGCGGCGCGGCACCAGGCGCTCGATACGCCGCATGACCATGTGCCAGTCCATCAGCAGGTAGAACATCAGGATCGGTACGATGAACAGCAGCCCGGCGATCTCGATCAGCGCCGAGCCCGACACGCGCACGTAGTCGAGCAGCGTCTGCAGCAAGTCCTCTGGGCTGGCCGCGAAGCGGTTCTGCAGCATGCTGCGCAGGCCCGGGAAGTCGAAGCGCACGCGCACGCCCAGCTCCGCCAGCTTGGGCGCCAGCACGCTGTTGAGCTTCTGCAACAGCAGCGGCACCTGCTCGCGCAGCTGCGGAATCTCGCGCTGGAGCACGGCAATCAGCAGCAGCGCCAGCAGCATCAGGATCACGGCCAGCAGGCAGATCATCAGCACCACGCCGATGAAGCGCGGCACGCGCCGGCGTTGCATCCAGTCCACGCCCGGGTTGAGAATGTACGAGAAGATGAACGCCACCAGGAACGGCGTCAGGACGGGCGCCAGCGCCAGGATGACGGCGAACAGCGCGGCGGCCACGGTGATCCAGAGCAGGATCCGTTTGGTGTCTTGGGAAAGCAGGGGAGCGGTCATCTCAGGGGCCGGCGGATCATGGTTGGCAGTGTGGCAGGGGGATAAGTCCGCTTGTCACTGGTCGCCGGGAGCCTGTATCCGTTAAAATCGCGATTTTACTGGAGTCGCGCCCGCGCTCCGCGTCCGATGGGTCTCACCATCGGGCCGGCGTTGCCGCCATGCGTCGAATTCCACACTTTACCCTCCTCAAAGACAAGCAGGTTCTCATGAGCGCATCCCCGACCGCCGGCCAGGCAGGCCTTTCCTACCGCGATGCCGGTGTTGACATCGAAGCCGGCGACGCGCTGGTCGACCGCATCAAGCCGTTTGCCAAGCGCACCATGCGCGAGGGCGTGATGGCCGGTATCGGCGGGTTCGGCGCCCTGTTCGAACTGTCGAAGAAGTACCAGGAGCCGGTGCTGGTCTCGGGCACCGACGGCGTGGGCACCAAGCTCAAGCTCGCCTTCCACCTGAACCGCCACGACACCGTGGGCCAGGATCTGGTGGCCATGAGCGTCAACGACATCCTGGTGCAGGGCGCCGAGCCGCTGTTCTTCCTCGACTACTTTGCCTGCGGCAAGCTGGACGTGGACACCGCCGCCACCGTGATCAAGGGCATCGCCCATGGCTGCGAACTGGCCGGCTGCGCGCTGATCGGGGGCGAGACCGCCGAAATGCCGACGATGTACCCGGACGGCGAGTACGACCTGGCCGGCTTTGCGGTGGGCGCGGTGGAAAAGAAGAAGATCATCGACGGCACCACCATCCAGCCGGGCGACGTAGTGCTGGGCCTGGCCTCGTCGGGCGCGCATTCGAACGGTTACTCGCTGGTGCGCAAGATCATCGAGGTGGCCAAGCCGGACCTGAACGCCGACTTCCACGGCCAGCGCCTGCAAGACGCCATCATGGCGCCGACGCGCATCTACGTGAAGCCGCTGCTGTCGCTGATCGAGACGCTGCCGGTCAAGGGCATGGCCCACATCACCGGCGGCGGCCTGACCGAGAACGTGCCGCGCGTGCTGGCCGACAACGTCACCGCCGTGATCCAGCGCGACGCCTGGACGCTGCCGCCGCTGTTCCAGTGGCTGCAGGCCCAGGGCCGCGTGGCCGACGCCGAGATGCACCGCGTGTTCAACTGCGGCATCGGCATGGTGGTGATCGTGGCCAAGGAAGACGCCGAACGCGCCATTCGCCATCTGCAGGCCGCTGGCGAAGCCGTGTGGCAGATCGGCGAGATCAAGGAACGCGCCGAGGGCCAGGCCCAGACCGTGGTGGTCTGATCGTCCCGCTGTTCTTGGTTTCTCCCCTCTCCCACACAGTGGGAGAGGGGCCGGGGGGGAGGGGCCGGGGGAGGGGGCACCGAGGTCCAGATTGCGACTTGTCTTTGATTGAGTCGCTTGGCCCTCTCCCCCAACCCCTCTCCCGCGTGCGGGAGAGGGGAGCCCCCCCCTCCCTTCCTCAAGCAGTGCCCAGCTTCGTCAACGCATCGCCCGTCACGCGGCAGATGCGCCAGTCCGGCATCACGTCGGCGCCCATCGCTTGGTAGAAATCGATCGAGGGCTGGTTCCAGTCCAGCACCGACCATTCGAAGCGGCCGCATCCGCGTGCCACGGCGAGCGACGCCAGATGCTTGAGCAGCGCCTTGCCCAGCCCGTGGCCGCGCCAGGCCGGCTCCACGAACAGGTCTTCCAGATACAGGCCGGGCTTGGCCAGGAAGGTCGAGAAATTGTGGAAGAACAGCGCAAAGCCCACCGCGAGGGGGCGGCCGTCCTGATCCACTTCCACGAGCACCGCTTCCGCATGCGGGGTGGCGCCGAACAGCGCGTCGCCAATCTTTTGCGGCGTGGCTTCCACCAGGTGCGTGAGCTTTTCGTATTCGGCCAGGTCCGAGATCAGGCGGAACAGCGTTTCGCTGTCGGCGGGCGTGGCCGGGCGGATCGAGAAGGCAGTCATGGCAAATCGCTTGGAAAGAGTGAACGACGATTATCGTTCACATTTCAAGCGTCGCGCGCTTCACCAGCCGGCGGCGCGGGCCACCTGGGCCACGTAATCGGGGGCGAGGCAATCCACGCCCACGCGCTCGGGCGTGCTGCGCAGCCACGTCAGCTGGCGCTTGCACAGCTGTCGCGTGGCGGCGACGCCCCGTTCGCGCATGGTCGCCGCATCGCAATCGCCGTCGAGGTACTCCCAGACCTGCCGATAGCCGACGCAGCGCATCGACGGCAGCCCCAGGTGCAGGTCGCCACGCGCGCGCAGCCCCCGCACCTCGTCGATCAGCCCGCCGTCGAGCATTGCATCGAAGCGCTCGGCAATGCGCGCGTGCAGCACGGCCCGATCCGAGGGCTCCAGCGCGATCACGCGATAGCGCGCGTCGGCCGCACCGGCGAAGGTACGGGCATCGGCCTGCCGCGCCAGCAGCGCCGACATCGGCTGGCCGCTGAGCCGGTGGATCTCCAGCGCGCGCTGGATGCGCTGGGCATCGTTCGGGGCCAGCCGTGCCGCCGTGACGGCATCCACTTCGGCCAGCATCGCATGCAGCGCGGGCCAGCCACGCTCGGCGGCCAGCGCATCGAGCTCGGCGCGCACGGTGGCGTCGGCCTGCGGCAGGTCGTTCAGGCCCTGCGTCAGCGCCTTGTAATAGAGCATGGTGCCGCCCACGATCAGCGGCGTGCGGCCGCGCGCGCGGATCTCGCCAATCAGCCGCTCCGCGTCGCTCGCGAATTGCGCGGCCGAGTAGCTGTCGAGCGGGTCGATGATGTCGATCAGGTGGTGCGGCACGCTGGCCAGTTCGGCGGGCGTGGGCTTGGCCGTGCCGATATCCATCTCGCGATAGACCAGCGCGGAGTCCAGGCTGATGATCTCCACCGGCGTGCGCGCGGCCAGTTCCAGCGCGGCGGCGGTCTTGCCGGAGGCCGTGGGGCCGAGCAGGCAGACGATGGGCGGATAGGCGGAAGACTGCGACGACATCGTGAAAGCGGGCGGGTGTGACGGGCGTGGCCGGCGTTACTGGCCGCGCAGGAACAGGCGGTCAAGTTCGGTGACCGTGAGCTGCACCCAGGTAGGGCGGCCGTGGTTGCACTGGTCGGCGCGCTCGGTCTGCTCCATCTGGCGCAGCAGCGCGTTCATCTCTTCCACGGTGAGCTTGCGGTTGGCACGCACGGCGCTATGGCACGCCAGCGTGGCCAGCAGTTCGTTCTGCCGTTCGGCCAGCACACGCGAGCCGCCGTAGGACTGCAGGTCGCGCAGCACGTCGCGCGCCAGCGCTTCGGCGTCGGCCTGCTTGAGCAGCGCGGGAATGGCGCGCACCGCCAGCGTGGTGGGCGAGACCGGTGCGATGTCGAAACCCAGCAGTTGCAGCGTGGCCTGATGTTCCTCGGCGGCGCCGATTTCCACCGGGTTGGCCGGCAGCGTGACCGGAATCAGCAGCGGCTGCACGGCCAGCTCGCGGGCAGCGAGGCCGGCCTTGATCTGTTCGTACAGGATGCGTTCGTGGGCGGCGTGCATGTCCACCAGCACCAGCCCGCGTGCATTCTGCGCCAGCACGTAGATGCCATGCAGCTGCGCGATGGCGTAGCCAAGCGGGTGGTCGTCGGCGTCGCCCTGAGCGGCGTCGACCGGCGGCAGCACCGAGGCGCGCGCCGGCAACTGGTCGAGCAGGCCGGCCGGTTCATCGGCGCGGGCAGCCTGGGCATCGGCCAGCCATGCCGGCGGTTGCGACGATGGTTGCCAGGCGCGGGCAGGGTTCGACGACGGCGCGGTGGCGTCGCGCACCATGCCCAGGTAGGCCTGGCGCGGCTGCGCAATGCCAAGCTCGGTCTGGCGGCCCGCCGAATAGTTGACCCATTGCGGCGCGGCGCCCGGTACGCCCTGGAGACCGCCCGGGGCAGCCGCACGCGCGCCCGGCATCGGCACCAGGCCGGCGCCATCCACGGTGTCGGAGTGCAGGCTGTCGCCCTGCTCGCCGGCCTGGCGGGCCAGGCAGCGCTGCACGGCGTGGTAGACGAACTGGTGCACGGCGCGCGATTCGCGGAAGCGCACCTCGATCTTCGACGGATGGACGTTGACATCGACCAGCTCGGGCGGCAGGTCCAGGCACAGCACGTACGACGGGAAGCGGTCGCCATGCAGCACGTCCTGGTAGGCGCTGCGCACGGCGTGGTTGAGCAGCTTGTCGCGCACGAAGCGGCCGTTGACGAAGAAATACTGTTGGTCCGGCCGCCCGCGCGAGGCCGTGGGCAGCCCGGCAAAGCCATACAGGTGCAGGGCGTCGGCGTCCTCGTCCAGCGGCAGGCGGGCGCGGGCGAAATCGCCGCCCAGCACCTGGGCCGTGCGCGTGGCCACGTCGCCGGCGTTCCAGTGCTCCAGCGGCTTGCCGTTGTGATGCACCGAGAGCGTGACGTCGGGCCGTGCCAGCGCCACGCGTCGGATCATCTCCATGCAATGTCCAAGCTCGGTTTGCTCTGACTTGAGGAACTTTCGGCGCGCTGGCGTGTTGAAGTACAGGTGCTGTACGTCGATCATCGTGCCAACGCCGCCCGAGGCGGGCTGCACGCTGCCGGAGTCGGCGCTGATCTGCGTGGCATGGGCGGCGTCGGCGGTGCGGCTGGTCAGCACCAGATGCGATACCGAGGCTATCGATGCCAGTGCCTCGCCACGGAAGCCGAGCGTCAGGACCGATTCAAGCTCGTCGAGCGAAGCGATCTTGCTGGTGGCGTGGCGCATCAGCGCTACGGGCAGTTCGTCGGCGGGAATGCCGCAGCCGTTGTCGGTGATGACGATGCGCCGCACGCCGCCTTCCTCCAGCCGCACGCCAAGCTGGGTGGAGCCAGCGTCGAGGGCGTTTTCGAGCAGTTCCTTGACCACCGATGCGGGCCGCTCCACCACCTCGCCCGCGGCGATCTGGCTGATCAGTTGATCTGGCAACGGACGAATCGGCCGGCCCGGCTGGGCGGTGCGAAGCGGGGCGCGGGTTTCAGGCTGGGCGGCGTGGGCAGGCATGCGGGCGATTATACGTGCGGCTGGACACGTTTTCGGCACAAGGGCGGGCCGCCAGGTGGCGGTTTGTCGCAATGGCTCTTGTATGATGAGGGCCTTCACGGAGAGAGAACTGATTTGGATACCGTATTGCACCTGCTCGACATGATCCTGCATGTCGACAAATTCCTCGGCCAGTTCGTGCTTGACTATGGCGTCTGGGTTTACGGCATCCTGTTTGCCATCGTGTTCGCTGAAACCGGCCTCGTGGTATTGCCATTCCTGCCGGGCGACTCGCTGCTGTTCATTGCCGGCGCGATGTGCGCCACCGGGGCGATGAACGAATGGGCGTTGTCGGGGCTGTTGTTCGCGGCCGCCGTGATCGGCAACACCGTCAACTATTTCGTCGGCAGCTGGATCGGCCCCAAGGTGTTCGATCACCAGTGGCGCTTCCTGGACCAGAACGCGCTGCGCAAGACACATGACTTCTACGAACGCCACGGCGGCAAGACGCTGGTGATGGCGCGCTTCATCCCGATCGTGCGCACGTTCGCACCGTTCGTGGCGGGGGTGTCGCAGATGACGTTCGCGCGCTTCCAGCTGTTCAACGTGATCGGCGCCGGCGCATGGGTGTTCGGCCTGGTCTTCGCCGGTTACTTCTTCGGCAACCTGCCCTTCATCAAGCAGTACCTGAACCTGATCGTGCTGGCCGGTATCGGCGCGGCCGTGGTGCCGCTGGTAGTGGGGGGGCTGTGGAAGCTGGTGCGCGGGCCGCGCCGCCGTCCGGCGGACCGCAAGCCCTGACGCACGGAGCCGTCAGCTGATGCTGCGGCTCATCATTCTCAACGCCGGCATGCGATCACGGATCTGCGTGGTGTCGGCGGCATCGGGCCGGGCCTGCACATAGGCCTCCAGGTCTTCCAGTGCCGGCCGGAAGCATTCGAGGTTGGCATAGGCCAGCCCCCGGTCGCGCACTTCCTCGATCGAGTCCGGCAGCAGGATCACCAGGCGGTTCTGCACCGCCAGTAACCGCTGCCAGCGAGACTCCTGCAGATAGATGGCCTTGAGGTTGCGCAGCATCCGCGCAATGATCTCGCGGTGCCCGGCCACCTGCAGAAACAGGCCCAGCGGCACATCGTTGGAGCCCGTCACGCCTTCGTGCTCGAGCCACGGCTCCAGCATTTCCTGCAACTGTTCCTTCGACAGCGTCTCGCCGGTCAGCGGATCGAGCACGACCTCGCCGGCCGGAATCGTCATCCGCACCAGGAAATGGTTGGGGAACGACACGCCCTTGAGCGGCAGGCCGATCTGCTGGCCCAGTTCCATGTAGAGCACGGCCAGCGAGATCGGAATGCCGCGGCGCTGCTTGAGCACCACGTTCAGGTAGGAATTGTCCGGGTCGTAGTAGTCGTTCGCATTGGGCCCGAAGCCCAGGTCGCGATAGAAGAAATGATTCAGCAGGCGCAGTCGCTGGATGGCGGGCGTGCCGTCGGCAATCCGCCGCTTGAGCCGCATGGCCAGCACGTCCAGCGCGGCAAGTTCCGCCTGCAGGTCGAGATCTGGATAGGCGTCCTGGGCGATTGCGAGTGCAGTCTCCGTCAGCGGGATGGCATCGTCGTCGGCCACGAGGCTGGCGAAGTAGTCCAGGACTTTCGTGGAGGTCATGGGGCGGTGTTCCTGACTAGCCGGCGCGACGCCGGAAGGCCGCATAGCGCAGGCCCATGAGCCACAGTGTACCGAAGTAGACCGCTGCCGCAAGTACCAGGCAGGCCGCCATCAGCGCGATGCGCAGCCACGGCGTGGCGCCCATCGCCACCCAGTCGAAATTGCGCGCGAACCACAGCAGCATGCCTGACAGGATCAGCATGGCCGCTGCCAGGCGCAGCAGGAACATGCCCCAGCCCGGGGCCGGGCGGTAGAACCCCCGGCGGCGCAGGCCGAAGAACAGCAGCAGCGCGTTGACCGTGGCGCCAAAGCTGATCGACAGCGGCAGGCCGGCATGGCCCAGCGCCGGCACGAAGACCAGGTTCGACAGCTGCGTGATGACCAGCACCAGGATCGCGATCTTCACCGGCGTGCGGATGTCCTGCCGCGCATAGAAGCCGGGCGTCAGGATCTTGATCAGGATGAGCGCAAGCAGGCCCACGCCATAGGCGGCCAGCGCCTGGCGGGTCATCTCCACGGCGTGGGCGTCGAAGCGGCCATAGTTGAACAGCACCGACGTGAGTGGGGTGCCGAACAGCATCAGGCCCGCCGCGCACGGCAGGGCCAGCAGGAAGGTCAGCCGCAGGCCCCAGTCCAGCAGGCCCGAGTATTCCTCGCGGTCGTCGTTGGCGTTGGCGCGCGACAGGCTCGGCAGCAGGATCGTGCCCAGCGCCACGCCCAGCAACGCGGACGGAAACTCCATCAGGCGGTCGGCGTAGGTGATGAACGACACCGCCCCGGCGCCCAGGCGCGACGCGATATTGGTATTGATGATCAGGCTGATCTGCGCCACCGAGACGGCCAGCAGGGCCGGCGCCATCTGCTTGACCACGCGCCGCACGCCGGGGTTGGCCCATGCCGCGCGCAGGTTCAGCGAGATGCGCGGCAGCACGCCAAGGCGGCGCATGGCCGGCACCTGGATGGCCAGCTGCAGCACGCCGCCGATCAGCACACCCCAGGCCTGAGCGTAGATCGGCTGCTGCATGTGAGGGCCCACCCACAGCGCCGCCACGATCAGGCAAACGTTCAGCAGCACCGGCGTGAACGCGGGCACCGCGAAATTGCGCCACGTGTTCAGGATGCCCGAGGCCAGCGCCACCATCGAGATCAGGCCGATATACGGGAACATCACGCGCGTCATGAAGACGGCCGAGTCGTAGGTGTCCGCATCGGTCCGGAAGCCGGTGGCCACCACGGTCATCACAATGGGCGCGGCAATCACGCCCACCAGCGACACCGCCGCCAGCGCCCACGCCATGACCGTGGCCACGGCGTCGATCAGCTGGTGCGTCTCCTCGTCGCCCCGCTTGCCGTGGTACTCGTTCAGGATTGGCACGAAAGCCTGCGAGAACGCGCCCTCGCCGAAGATGCGGCGCAGCAGGTTGGGAATGCGGAAAGCCACGTTGAAGGCGTCGGTCATGTCCGAGGCGCCAAAGGCGCGGGCAATCAGGATTTCACGCATCAGGCCAGTGATGCGCGAAAGCATCGTCAGGCTGCTGATGGTGGCAAGCGCTTTGAGGAGGTTCAAGGTGTCAGGTCGGGGAAGCTTCGGGCCGGACGGCACGGCGGGGGCGGGATGCACGCGCGCCCGGCGGTTCAGACGCCCGTTCGGTCGTAAAGTTGCCGTGGCGCCACGCCCTGCCGGGCTACCGGCGCCAGATGTGGCGCTTATTATACGGATCGGCCGGTGCCGGGCGACTGTCGTACGGCAGTCGCGCATCGCCCTTGCCTGTGACGCCGGCATGTGTGTATAATCGCCGATTCGCAAGGACAGTCGCGTCCAGGATTCGTTTGTCGAAACATCCCGGGTCGCAAGATGTGACTTAATTGTTGCGTCCCAAATTATTGCGTCGCCCCGGGCGCGCATTCTGAATTCAGGAAGAGATACATGGCAAATTCCGCACAAGCTCGCAAGCGCGCGCGCCAAGCCGTCGCCGCGAACGCCCACAATTCCAGCCTGCGCTCGCGTCTGCGCACCGCCGTCAAGGCGGTTCGCAAGGCTATCGACGCCGGCGACAAGGCTGCCGCTGCTGAGATCTTCAAGCAGTCGCAAACGATCATCGACAGCATCGCTGACAAGAAGATCGTGCACAAGAACAAGGCTGCACGTCACAAGTCGCGCCTGTCGGCCGCTATCAAGTCGATGGCTGCCTGATTGCTGCACGGCCGCCGCAAGGTGGCCTGGCAAGACAAGAAGCTCGTCTCCGGACGGGCTTTTTTGTTTTGGTGTCCGGCGATTGGGGCCGACACGGTGCGCGCCTGGGTCGCCAACGTCCCGGCAACAAAAAACCCGGCCTTGGCCGGGTTTCGTACGTCTGGCGCGGTGATCGCGCGGGTCGCTCAGTCGCCCAGCGAGCAGGCTTCCACCACTTGCAGGTCGTTGTCGCGCGCGAAGTTGAGCACGAAGTCCAGTGCCTTGGGTTCGATGTCGCGCAGGCGCGAGTCCACCACCACGTTCTTGATGCCGGCCACGATCACCGGGCGCACGTACGGCGAATAGGTCAGGCGGGGGTCGCCGGTATCGCCCTCGGGGCGGAATTGCGCCATCACGCCACACAGCCGCTCGGCCCAGTCGCTGGGGCGGAAGGTCTTGCCTTCCTTGGTAACGCCTTGGATGAAGTATTCGCGAACGTGGGGGCTGCTCATGGGACTGCGGGGATCTGCTTGGTGACTCGACGGTAAACCCGCTGGCACGGGCGCCCGTTTGACGCGTCCGGGGCACGATTGGTTCGCGTATCCGGAAGAAAGCGGCGGGGCGGTAGTGTCTGCGGGGGCACTTTTGATGCCGGCGGCGGGCTGGTGGCATGGGTATGCCGGGCCCCGCGTGAATCAGCCAGTATTATATCTTATATAAGACTTGCGCATAAGACGAAATCCTGTCGGAAAGCTGTCAGTGGCCGCTTCGCGGGGCGTCTGTCCACCATCGGACGGCCACCCGTTCAATAACGGCGCGGGCTCGCCAAAGCTGGAATAATCCCTTATGATCTTTGCAATTACATTGCGTAAGCGACGCGAAAGGCGGCTCCGCGACACGCTCCGACCCTGAAGGATTGCCATCTCGCGCAATCGGGTCGCGTGTCCCAAGCGAGTCGCCTTCTTTGTTTTATGAGCCCAACCCCGATCAAGCATTACCTCCAGTTCAGCGACCTTGGTGCCGACGAATATGCGTACCTGCTGGACCGCGCGAGGATCCTCAAGGCGAAGTTCAAGAACTACGAGACCTGGCACCCGCTGCACGACCGCACGCTGGCCATGATCTTCGAGAAGAATTCCACGCGCACGCGCCTGTCGTTCGAGGCCGGTGTGCACCAGCTGGGCGGCCATGCGGTGTTCCTGAACACGCGCGATTCGCAGCTGGGCCGGGGCGAGCCGATCGAGGACGCCGCCCAGGTAATCTCGCGCATGGTGGACATCATCATGATCCGCACGTACGGCCAGGACATCCTCGACCGCTTTGCCGCGCATTCGCGCGTGCCGGTGATCAACGGCCTGACCAACGAGTACCACCCGTGCCAGGTGCTGGCCGACATCTTCACCTACATCGAGCAGCGCGGCAGCATCGCCGGCAAGACCGTGGCGTGGATTGGCGACGCCAACAACATGGCGTACACCTGGATCCAGGCCGCCGAGCGCCTCGATTTCACGTTCACGTTCTCTGCGCCGCCGGGCTACCAGCTTGATCCGAAGATGGTGTCGGCGACGGCCGCTCCGCGCGTGAAGGTGTTCGAGAACCCGCTCGAAGCGTGCCAGGGCGCGCACCTGGTGACCACCGACGTGTGGACCAGCATGGGCTTCGAGGCCGAGAACGAGGCGCGCAAGCGCGCGTTCAAGGACTGGATGGTGACCACGGCGATGATGGAACGCGCCGCCGACGATGCCCTGTTCATGCACTGCCTGCCCGCCCACCGCGGCGAGGAAGTGGAGGCCGCCGTGATCGACGGCCCGCGCAGCGTGGTCTGGGAAGAGGCCGAGAACCGCCTGCATGTGCAGAAGGCGCTGATGGAATATCTGCTCTGCGGCCGCTACTGAGCCGACGCAGGAGCCAATGAAAGGGGGCCGCAATGGCTCCCTTTTTCATGTCTTTGCAAAACCCCAAGATCCGAGGAGAGTGAGATGAGCCAGTTCGACAACGTGTCCGTCGTCAAGAAGGCCAACCTGTATTTCGACGGCAAGTGCGTGAGCCACACGGTGCTGTTCGCCGACGGCACGCGCAAGACGCTGGGCGTGATCTTCCCGGCCACGCTGACGTTCAACACGGGCGCGCCGGAAATCATGGAAGTCAACGTGGGCAGCTGCCGCGTGCGCCTGGCCGGTTCGGAAGAGTGGAAGACCTACGGTGCTGGCCAGCAGTTCGACGTGCCCGGCAACAGCAGCTTCGATATCGAAGTGACCGAGACGCTCGACTACGTCTGCCACTTCGCGTAAGCGCCCGCAGCCGGGGCCTACAGAATCACCGGCTCCGGCTCGATCCGCACGCCGAAACGTGCCTGGACCGTGTCGGCGATGCGGTTTGCCAGCTTCAGCAGCGCGGCGCCCGTGCCGCCGCCATGGTGCACCAGCACCAGCGCCTGCTTGCCATAGACGCCCACCGGGCCGTCGTCGAGTCCCTTGAACCCGCACTGGTCGATCAGCCACCCCGCCGCAAGCTTGTAGCGGCCGTCAGGCTGCGGGTAGCTCACGAGCGCCGGATGTTCGGCCAGCAAGGTATCGCGCTGGGCGGCGTCGACGACCGGATTCTTGAAGAACGACCCGGCATTGCCGATGCGGGCCGGATCGGGCAGCTTGCGCGACCGGATGGCGATCACGGCCTCGCGAACCTGTGCCGCGTCCGGCGTGGCGACGGTTTCGAGTTCGCGCGCCAGCTCGCCATAGTTGAGCACGGGCTGCCACGCCTTGGGCAGGCGCAGCGTAACGGCGGTGATGATGTAGCGGTCGCGCCCTTCACGCTTGAACAGGCTGTCGCGATAGCCGAAGGCGCAGGCGTCGAGGTCCAGCGTGACGAAGTGGCCGGTGTGGCGATCGAGCGCACGCAGGTGGGCAAAGCGCTCGCGCAATTCCACGCCGTAGGCACCGATGTTCTGGATCGGCGCCGCGCCAGCGGTGCCCGGGATCAGCGCCAGGTTTTCGAGGCCGGGCAGGCCGTCGGCAACGGTGCGGCTCACCAGCCCATGCCAGTTTTCGCCAGCGCCGGCCGTGACGAGCCAGTCGGCGTCGGTTTCTGCAATCTCGTAGCCCGGGATTTCCATCAGCAGCACGCAGGCGTCGAGGTCGCCGGTCAGCACCACATTGCTGCCGCCGCCCAGCACCACCACGGGAAGCTCCGCCACGCGCGGGTCGGCCAGCGCCGAAATCAGGTCGGATTCGCTCCGGATATGCGCGGCAAGACGCGCGCGTGCATCGAACCCGAATGTATTGTGGGCGCGCAGGGGATAAAATTCGTGAAAATCTGCCATGAAGGACGGGAGAAGCACCCCGGACCGGGGCAGGCCCAGATTATACGTAACCGTATGCGCCGGTTGCCGCCGCTGGAGCGGCGCCGGGCAATGCCAGGAGAAAGAAGATGCCGTCGTTTGACGTAGTGTGCGAAGCCAACATGGTGGAAGTGAAGAACGCCGTGGAGCAGGCCAACAAGGAAATTTCCACGCGCTTCGACTTCAAGGGCTCGGACGCCCGTGTCGAGCAGAAGGAAGGCGAACTGACCGCATTCGCCGATGACGATTTCAAGCTCGACCAGGTCAAGGACGTGCTGATCAACAAGATGGCCAAGCGCAATGTAGACGTGCGCTTCCTGGACTACGGCAAGGTCGAAAAGGTTAGCGGCGACAAGGTCAAGCAGGTCATCACGATCAAGAAGGGCGTGACCGGCGACCTGTCCAAGAAGATCGTGCGCATGATCAAGGACAGCAAGATCAAGGTGCAGGCCAGCATTCAGGGCGACGCCGTACGTGTCTCCGGCACCAAGCGCGACGACCTGCAGTCGGTGATCGCGCTGCTGCGCAAGGACGTCAACGAGGCGCCCCTCGACTTCAACAACTTCCGCGACTGAGCGCCCGCTGCGTCGCTACTGCGCCTGCCGCGGCTGCGGCAGGCCGCCAATCTTCGCGCCCGGCTTGATGCCTTTCTGCGCGAACCACCCCTTGTTCATCTCCAGCGCGTAGCGCACGGCCGCCCGGGGACAGTGGTTGTCCTCGGTCTGGGGCTTCATGTCCTCGATGTTCACGATGGTGCCGTCGTCGGCCAGGAAGGCGATCGACAGCGGCAGGTCGGTGTTGCGCATCCAGAAGCAGTGTCCGGCCTTGTCCTCGAAGACGAACAGCATGCCGGCGTTGGCGGGCATCGACTTCCGGTACATCAGTCCGCGCTCGCGGGCGTCGGGCGAGGCGGCCACCTCGGCCTGGATCGCATACATGCCGGCGGTGAGCGGCACCACCGGCAGGGCGGCCTGCGCGTGCGCGAGGCTGGTCAACGCGGTGGCGGAAAGGGCAATCAGGGACTTGAGCACAGGGTGCATGGCGATTCGGTTCGTTGGGAATCCACTGCAGGCGAGAGCATAGCGCACGCATGCCGAACGTGTCGGTGCGCCGCACATGAAAAAAGGCAGACGCGCCGGGGCGGTCTGCCTTTCGAGGGCGTGCGGGGCCGGGCCCCGCGCGCAAGCCGCCTTTACTGGGCGGCCGGTGCCGAAGCGGCTGCCTTCTTGGCGTGCTTCTTCGAATGCTTCTTGGTGCTGGTCTTCGCGGGCTTCGCGGCTTCCTTGGCGGCCGGCGCAGCGTCGGCGGCGGGGGCCGAAGCTTGCGCGAAGGCGCCCGTAGCAAACAGGCCAACAACCAGGGCAGCGATCAGTTTTTTCATTGCGAGTACCTCGGAATTTGAATCGGGTATTTGGAGGGTTCGACGCGTGTCAGACGTGTCACTCGCAACAACGGCGCGCCATCTTCTGGCGTTGACGTCCGGATTTTCGATATTTGTAACCGGAATTTACCGCCGCTCGCGCACATGTATTGCGCGCTGTACAGGTGGTGTGCGGGCTGAAAGTCCTAGTGTGCGGACATCCACCTCGCACCATTGCCCCGGACCGAGACCCAGGCCGGGCAAGGCAAGGCCGCCGATGGCGGCGCGCACCAGCCGCAGCGTGGGATGCCCGACTGCCGCCGTCATGCGTCGCACCTGGCGATTCTTGCCTTCGCGGATCTTGACCTCGACCCATGTCGTGGGAATGGCGGCGCGATAGCGGATCGGGGGATCGCGGTCCCACAGCCAGGCCGGTTCGTCGATGATGCGTGCGCGGGCCGGCTGCGTGATGAAATCGCCAAGGTCCACGCCGGCGCGCAGGCGGGCCAGGGCGGATGCGTCGGGCACGCCTTCCACCTGGGCCAGATACGTCTTTTCGAGCTTGTGCTTCGGGTCGGCTACGCGCGCCTGAAGCGCGCCGTCGTCGGTCAGCAGCAACAGGCCCTCGCTATCGGCGTCGAGCCGGCCAGCCGGATACACCCCCGGCACTTGCACGCAATCGGCCAGCGTCGCCCGCGACGGGTGCGCGGAAAACTGGCTCATCATCTGGAACGGTTTGTTCAGGGCGATCAGGGTCATGGGCGCGCATTATCCTCCAGCCGCCACGGCCCGCCGCAGCGAAGATGGCGTAGCGCCGCGCCTTTATGCATAATATGGTGATAGTCTTATGTCTTATATAAGACTCAATTACATTGCTGGAGGGGCGCGCGTCCCGGACGCGGAGACTGGAAAGGCGAGCTTGGCGTCTGTCATGTGGTCACGACGGAACGCCCGCTACAATGCCTCGCACGACACAATCTCGCGACCGGGCCATGGTTGCCTGGTGCCCGTCATCACCCCCATCCGCAGTCTGGAGACGATCATGTATCAGCACATCAAGGTGCCGGCAGGCGAAAAGATCACAGTCAACGACGATTTTTCGCTGAATGTGCCGGATCAGCCCATCATTCCCTACATCGAAGGCGATGGCACGGGCGTGGACATCACCCCGGTGATGCTGAAGGTGGTAGACGCCGCGGTAGCCAAGGCCTACGGCGGCAAGCGCAAGATCGCCTGGATGGAAGTTTTCGCCGGTGAAAAATCGACGCGCGTGTACGGCCCGGACGTGTGGCTGCCCGACGAAACGCTCGATGCGGTGAAGGACTACGTGGTGTCGATCAAGGGCCCGCTGACCACGCCGGTGGGCGGCGGCATCCGCTCGCTGAACGTGGCATTGCGCCAGCAGCTCGATCTGTACGTCTGCCTGCGCCCGGTGCGGTATTTCAAGGGCGTGCCCTCGCCGGTGCGCGAGCCCGAAAAAACCGACATGGTGATCTTCCGCGAGAATTCGGAAGACATCTATGCCGGTATCGAATGGGAAGCCGGCAGCGAAGGCGCGAAGAAGCTGATTGCCTTCCTGCAGGACGAGATGGGCATCAAGAAGATCCGCTTCCCCGAAACCTCCGGCGTGGGCGTGAAGCCGGTCTCGAAGCAGGGCACGCAACGGCTCGTGCGCAAGGCGATCCAGTACGCGATTGATAACGACAAGCCGTCGGTGACGCTGGTGCACAAGGGCAACATCATGAAGTACACCGAGGGCAGCTTCCGCGACTGGGGCTACGAGCTGGCACAGACCGAATTCGGCGCCGAGCTGGTCGATGGCGGTCCGTGGTGCAGGTTCAAGAACCCGAAGACGGGGCGTGACATCGTGGTCAAGGACGCCATCGCCGACGCCTTCCTGCAGCAGGTGCTGCTGCGCCCGGCGGAATACTCGGTGATTGCCACGCTGAACCTGAACGGCGACTACATCTCCGACGCGCTGGCCGCGCAGGTAGGCGGTATCGGCATTGCGCCGGGCGCCAACATGTCTGACTCCGTGGCGATGTTCGAGGCCACCCACGGTACGGCGCCGAAGTACGCCGGCAAGGACTATGTGAATCCGGGCTCGGAAATCCTGTCCGCCGAAATGATGCTGCGCCACATGGGCTGGACCGAGGCCGCCGACCTGATCATCGATTCGATGGAAAAGTCGATCCTGTCGAAAAAGGTCACCTATGACTTCGCCCGCCTGCTGGAGGGCGCGACGCAGGTATCGTGCTCGGGCTTCGGGCAGGTGATGATCGACAACATGTAAGCGCGGCCCCGGCCGCCGCCACCGGGAACCCGGGCGCCGTGCCATGCGCGGCGTCCGGGTTCTTGCTTTCAGCGGCCGCCGTGGTCAGCCACCGATTTCCACCACGCGGCTTTGCACCGGCTGCACGGGCCGGGCGTTCATCTCGTACCGCGTGCGGAAGGCCTTGAGCTGCGAGGCCGAGATCGTCAGCGGCTGCCTCAGCACATACCATTGCACTTCTTCCGTACACGGCGGCGTGGTCAGGCTGCCGTTGTAGGTGTAGTAGTCGCGCTCTTTCGGCAGCAGCTTGCCCACGCTGATGCGGCCGGGCAGCGGCACGGGCTGGGCGCCGGCCTTCGGCAGCGTCCGCATCGGGGTGGCGAGCACGGTGTTGGGCTTGCCCAGCTCGAACATCACCGCCACCACGGCCAGACGGCCTGCATCGTCCGCGTGGACGAAATGCGCCGCCAGCGGAAATTCGCGGCCATTGATGCGGTTTTCGCTTGGGCTGTGGAAATGGAACTGCTGCAGCTGGTAGGTGCCGGTCGGCGCGGTCAGCGTGCCGCCCTTGGCGGGTTTCACCTTGATGCCGTGGCCGGTGTTGATGATGGTCGCTTCGGTGAGCGGGTAGTCGAATACCAGGGGACCCATTTGGCCGCGCTTCGCGTCCCGGATGTCGATCGGCGATTGCTGGCCGCCTTCGCGGCAGGTTGTGTAGGCGGGGTCGGCATCGCCCCAGAATTCGGGGCCGGAGGGGCCCTCGTACGACCATTCGGCTTTCTGGCCGGCCTCGGGCGAGGGATCGGCCCAGCACGCGGATGAGGTGGCGAGCAGCGCAGCGAGCAGAACGTAGGGTTTCATCGCAGGATATCCAGAAAAGCGCGCCAGGCGCGCGGTGGTGAGGGATGAAGGGGCAGTCTTCCATCGCCCGGCCCACGACGAAATCGCTGTGCTACGAAATTGCCAGCCCTGCAAGCGCCCGACGGGCATTTCACTTTTTTGCCAGGTTTCGCTACAACATCTGGAGCACGGCCCCGGGGCCGGCAACGATGGTGTGGATATGGAGGCTGCGATGGACGATCCCTTCAAACGCCCGTCCCTGGGCGCTGCGATTTGCTACAGAAACCCGCTGGCCGCTCTGGACTGGCTGGAACGGGCGTTTGGATTCGAGCGGGTGATGGTGATTACCGACCAGGATGGCAAATTGGCGCACTCGGAAATGCGCTTCGGCGACAGCTACCTGATGGTGGGTAGCGAATGGGCCGACTACACGGCCAGTCCGGCGTCGGTGGGCGGCAAGAACACCCAGGCCATGCACGTGCACCTGGCCGAGGGGCTGGACGCCCACTGCGAGCGGGCCCGGGCGGCCGGCGCGCAGATCGTGCGCGAACCCGAAGACCAGTTCTATGGCGACCGCGTCTACGCGGCGCGCGACCCCGAAGGGCATGTCTGGAGTTTCGGCCAGACCGTCCGTCGGGTCAGCCGCGAGGAAGCGGAGCAGGCGTCGGGCCTGAGCATCGACGGCTGGCCGGGGTAGCGCGCCGCGCCACGGGGCACCCATGGGTGGCATGGGCAGGAATGTCCCGGCCGGCGCCCCAAACAGAAACGCCCGGCCCATGGTTCACATGGGCCGGGCGTCTTGCCGGATGCTTGGCGTACCGCCTGGTGCGTACCCCGGACTGGCATGGCCGCCGTGGTACAGGATCCCGTTCCGAAGGGGAGCCATCCCCCTTCACATCCGCATTGGCCGACGTCGCTCTGTGGCGCGTTCGGCCGCGGCGCACTTTACTGGGCGGCGTCCTGGATGTTCGTGGCTTGCTTGCCCTTCGGGCCTTGCACCACCTCGAACGACACGCGCTGGCCTTCCTTCAGCGTCTTGAAGCCCGACATCTGGATTGCCGAAAAGTGCGCAAACAGTTCTTCCTCGCCGTCGTCCGGCTTGATAAAGCCGAATCCCTTGGCGTCATTGAACCATTTGACGATACCGCTTGCCATAAACTCCCCCAACGAAAAAGCTGATTTCAAGCGGGGAAACCATGGCCAGCCGAAAACCACCCAGACGGCGGTTTTCCACGCAGATCGGGATCGATCGCGTAGCCGGAACCACCGCAAAATGAGATTCGCGGCCAATCGCCGTGGTCCGTCGCGAAACGGACGGCAGACGGCTGGCCTGCGCCGGTCCGTGGGCCTCCCTGCTCACGGAAAACACCCAGTCTGGCCTGTATGCTTGGCTCGCCGGCCAGGTCCGGGTGTGCAATCGATTTTTCTGGCAAACCTACATGCTGTCAAGCTGGCAGAATCCCCACTCCGCATGGGGTGTGGCGGGATTGAAACGGCCGCGGATGGTACCTTTGCTGCCATGGTGCACGGCTTTCCGAAACGCCCGCCGAAGCAAGGCGTCGAAGGGGCGCCAATGCCCCGGCCACGGGCCTGCGGCGCGCATCATGCACCGCGAACGTGCGCCGGGCGTCCCTGTGTGGGATAGCACACGCTAGTTTTTTTACGAAGAACGGGCCTTGAATACCGGGCCAGTTCCCCAAATTGCAGACTTGTGAGTAAGGGTTAGAATAAAAGCCATGGCTACACGGCTGGCGAACACCCCCCAACGCGAAGCAGGCACAGTGATCGAGCGGAAAGAGCAGCAGCTCAAGCCGCCGGCGATGTACAAGGTGCTCCTGCTGAATGACGACTACACACCGATGGAGTTTGTCGTGATGATCCTGCAGCAGTATTTCAGCAGGGACCGGGAAACGGCGACGCAGATCATGCTCACCGTCCACCGGGAAGGTAAAGGCGTTTGTGGTATCTATACGCGGGATATTGCGGCGACCAAGGTCGAGCTTGTATCAACCCATGCGCGGCAGGCGGGCCACCCGCTGCAGTGCGTGATGGAGGAAGCATGATTGCGCAAGAATTGGAAGTAAGTCTGCACATGGCCTTTGTCGAGGCACGCCAGGCACGCCACGAGTTCATTACCGTGGAACACCTGTTGCAGGCGCTGCTCGACAACCCGACGGCAGCTGAAGTGCTGCGCGCCTGCGCGGCCAATATCGAGGACTTGCGCACCAGTCTGAAGAACTTCATCGCCGACAACACGCCCGTCGTGCCCGGTAGCGATGAAGTGGACACACAGCCGACGCTGGGCTTCCAGCGGGTGATCCAGCGCGCCATCATGCACGTGCAGTCCACGTCGAACGGCAAGAAGGAAGTCACCGGGGCAAACGTGCTGGTGGCCATCTTCGGCGAGAAGGATTCCCATGCGGTGTATTACCTGCAGCAGCAGGGCGTGACCCGCCTGGACGTGGTGAATTTCATCAGCCACGGCATCCGCAAGGACCAGGCCGAGCCGGCCAAGCACGGGGAAGGCAATCCCGAGGGCGAAGGCGGCGACGGCAAGGAAAGCCCGCTCGAGCAGTACACCCAGAACCTGAACGCGCTGGCCAAGGCCGGCAAGATCGATCCGCTGATCGGCCGCGACAGCGAGGTGGAGCGCGTGGTGCAGGTGCTGTGCCGCCGGCGCAAGAACAACCCGCTGCTGGTGGGCGAGGCCGGCGTCGGCAAGACCGCCATCGCGGAGGGCCTGGCCTGGCGCATCACCAAGAACGAAGTGCCCGATATCCTCGAGAAGGCCACGGTCTACTCGCTGGACATGGGCGCGCTGCTGGCGGGCACCAAGTACCGCGGCGATTTCGAGCAGCGCCTGAAGGGCGTGTTGAAGTCGCTCAAGGACAATCCGCACGCGATCCTGTTCATCGATGAAATCCATACGCTGATCGGCGCGGGCGCCGCGTCGGGCGGCACGCTGGACGCCAGCAACCTGCTGAAGCCGGCGCTGTCGTCGGGCCAGCTGAAGTGCGTGGGCGCCACTACGTTCACCGAGTATCGCGGCATCTTCGAGAAAGATGCGGCGCTGTCGCGTCGGTTCCAGAAGATCGACGTGGTGGAACCGTCGGTGGACCAGACCGTGCAGATCCTGCGCGGTTTGAAGTCGCGCTTCGAGGAACACCATGGCGTGAAGTATGCGGCGTCGGCGCTGACGGCCGCGGCCGAGCTGTCGGCCCGCTTCATCACGGACCGCCACCTGCCTGACAAGGCGATCGACGTCATCGACGAGGCGGGCGCGGCGCAACGTATCCTGCCGAAGTCCAAGCAGAAGAAGACGATTGGCAAGGGCGAGATCGAGGACATCGTGTCGCGCATCGCCCGCATCCCGCCGCAAAGCGTGAACCAGGACGACCGCAGCAAGCTGCAGACGCTGGAGCGCGACCTGAAGTCGGTGGTGTTCGGCCAGGATCCGGCCATCGAGGCGCTGTCGTCGGCCATCAAGATGTCGCGCGCCGGCCTGGGCAAGACCGACAAGCCGATCGGCTCGTTCCTGTTCTCGGGGCCCACCGGCGTCGGCAAGACCGAGGTGGCCAAGCAGCTCGCGTTCATCATGGGCATCGAGCTGCTGCGCTTCGACATGTCGGAATACATGGAACGCCATGCGGTCAGCCGCCTGATCGGCGCGCCGCCGGGCTACGTTGGGTTCGACCAGGGTGGCCTGCTGACCGAGGCCGTCACCAAGAAGCCGCACTGCGTGCTGCTGCTCGATGAGATCGAAAAGGCGCATCCGGATATCTTCAACATCCTGCTGCAGGTCATGGACCACGGTTCGCTGACCGACAACAACGGTCGTCGTGCCGACTTCCGCAACGTGATCATCATCATGACCACGAACGCGGGTGCCGAAACGATGAACCGCGCCACGATCGGTTTCACCACGGCGCGCGAGCAGGGCGACGAGATGGCCGATATCCGCCGCATGTTCACGCCCGAGTTCCGCAACCGGCTGGACGCGACGATCAGCTTCCGGGCGCTGGACGAGGAAATCATCCTGCGCGTGGTGGACAAGTTCCTGATGCAGCTGGAAGAGCAGCTGCACGAGAAGAAGGTGGAAGCCAGCTTCTCGGAAAAGCTGCGCAAGTATCTGGCGCACAAGGGTTTCGACCCCCTGATGGGCGCGCGCCCGATGCAACGCCTGATCCAGGACATGATCCGCAAGGCGCTGGCCGACGAGCTGCTGTTCGGCAAGCTGGTCACCGGCGGCAAGGTGGCGGTGGACCTGGACGACGCAGACCAGATCAAGCTGACGTTCTCGGAGGCCGATCCCGAGCCGCCCGAGGCACCGGAAAGCGAGCAGCGCGCCGAGGTTTGAGGCGTCACAGCCATCGGAAAACGGCCGGGTTTGTCCCGGCCGTTTTTCTGTCTGGCGCCGTCCGATTGTTCCAAATCTGGGCGATCAGCGACGGCAACCCTGCAAGTTGAGCCATCATCGGGCAAAATACCGGAGCGGCGCTCTGCCGCGCTTTCTTTTTCGCGGCCGCCGGCCGCACAGCCCGAGTCACCGATGTCTTCTCCCGACCGCATGCGGCTGCGCCGCCTGCTGCTCAAGTCCCTGCCGATGAGCGCCATGCCCGTGGCGTCGCTGGCGGGCCTCGCTCAAGTTGCCAACGCTGCCGAACCCGCCTCGGGCGGCCGGCCGATCTCGCTGGTGTTGCCGTTCCCGCCGGGCGGCAGCGTCGATATCGTGGCCAGGCAGTTGCAGCCGGGACTCAAAACCAACCTGGGTCAGACCGTGGTGGTCGACAACAAGCCCGGTGCCGGCGGCCTGATCGCCAGCAACACGGTGGCGCGCGCCAAGCCGGACGGCAACACGCTGTTGATGGCGTTCGATACGCACGCGATCAACCCGTTCGCGTACAAGAACCTGCCCTACGACACGTTCAAGGATTTCACGCCGATCTCGCAATTGGTGCGCTTCCCGCTTGTTATTGCGGCTAACCCATCGCTATCGGCGTCGAACGTGCGCGAGCTGATCGAATTGGCGAAGTCGAATCCGAACGCGGTGCGCTTTGCCTCGTCTGGCATCGGCAGCCTGAATCAGCTGGCGGCCGAGGCGCTGGCCACCGAGGCCGGCGTGCATTTCCTGCATGTGCCGTACAAGGGCGGCGGCCCGGCTGTGCAGGCCGTGCTGGCGGGCGAGGTGGATCTGTTCTTCAGCAGCTACGCCGCCGTGCAGGCGCATATCGCCGCCAAGACCATCAAGGTGCTCGGCGTGACCGGCACCAGCCGCATCCGGCAACTGCCCCAGGTGCCGACGGTGGCGGAGCAGGGTTACAAAGGCTTCGAAGCGTATTCGTGGATTGGCGTCTTCGGTCCGGCGCACATGCAGCAGGACGCGGTGATGCGTCTGCACGACGCCTTCGCGGCGTCGATCAAGCAGCCCAAGGTGATGGAAGCGCTGGGCGCGCAAGGCTTCGAGATTGCCGTGGGATCGCCGGCCGACCTGGGCAACCTGGTTCGCCATGAACACGACAAGTGGCAGGCCGTGGCCCGCAAGGCCAATATCCAGTTCGACTGATGCCAGCGCTGCCCGAACCGTTCGATCACGCCGTGATTGTCTGCGGCGACCTCGATGCCGCCGTCAGCCAATGGCGCAAGCTGGGCTTCACGCTGACGCCCCGAGGCTTCCATACGCTGGGTTCGCAGAACCACTGCATCATGCTGGCGCGCGACTACCTGGAGTTGTTGCACGTCACCGCGCCTAGCCCAAGCCGCCAGTACTACTGGGACGCTCAGCAGCGTGGCGGCGGTTGCGCGGCGATGTCGTGCAAGAGCCGCGATGCCTTCGCCACGGCAGATCGGCTGCGGGCTGCCGGCTTCCAGCCCTCCGACCCGATCGAGTTCTCGCGCCCGGTGCGGCTTGACGATGGCACCGAGCAGCCGGCTACCTTCCGCGTGACGGCGCTGGACAACGCTCCCGGCGCCCGCTACTTCGTCTGCGAGCACCGCACGCCCGAACTGCTGTGGCGCCCGGAATGGATGACGCACGCCAACGGCGCGCAGGCGATTGCCACGACGTATCTGGTGGTGGATGCCGCGCGTGTCGCGGCCACGGCCGAGGCCTATGCCGCGCTGACCGGCGGCCCGATCACCCATGCCACGGGCGAGACGGCCACGCTGGCCGTCGACGGGGCATCGTTCGTGATCACGGCACCGCAGGCACTGGCCGACGCGGCCGACGTGCCCGGCCTGGCGCACGCCACGCCCGGCTATGCGGCGATCCGGCTCGTCACGAACGATCTGGAAGCTGCCCGCGCGCACTGGCAGGCAAGCGGTGTGCGGGCCATCGACCTGTCGCCGGTGATCTCGCTGATTCCGGCCGAACAGGCGAACGGCGTGGCGCTGATCTTCGAGCAACGCTGAGGCGCCGCTGTGGGGGGTGCTTCTCTGTCGTGAACGGGCGAGGGGTTGGGAGAGCGGCTGGCAGTGCTAATTGCCACAGTTAGGCAAGCAGAGCCTTTATGCCCTCTCCCCCGGCCCCTCTCCCGCGTTGCGGGAGAGGGGAGGAACCCCCCTCCTTATGCTTTCACGCCTTTGCGTGGGCGACGCCTGTCGAGCCGAAACCGCCCGCACCACGTGCCGAATCTTCGGAGAACTCCGATACCGTCGTGAATACCGGGCGCAGCACCGGCACGAACATCATCTGGGCAATGCGCTCGCCCGGCTGGATCACGATCGGGTCGGTGCCGGCGGCGTTGCGGTTCCATACGCTGACCATGATCTGGCCCTGGTAGTCGGCATCGATCACGCCCACCGAATTGCCGAGCACCAGGCCCTTCTTGTGGCCCAGGCCGGAGCGCGGCACGATCGTCGCGCACATGTACGGGTTACCCATATGCACCGCGATGCCGGCCGGCACCAGTTGCGCCGGCGTGCCCGGTTCGATCGTCACCGGGCCGTCCACGCACGCGTGCAGGTCGATGGCGGCGGCCATGTCGCTCTGGTAGGCGGGCAGGCCCCAGTCGTTCAGGCGGGCGTCGAGTACCTTGATTTCGACGGTGGGGTTCGCGGCTACGGTCATGGTGCGGTTTCCTGCAGTGCGCTGAGGCGTTAATCGGACGAAGGCGGCATGATACCGCGCCGCCCGGGCCGATTCTTCACTTCAGGCCTGCAGGTCAAAGGCTTGCGCCAGCAATTCATAGGTACGCTGGCGCGCGGCATACGACGCGGTCACGCTGAGCACCACCAGCTCGTCGGCGGCAAAGCGGTCCTTCAGGGCCAGCATGCGCTCGGCCACCTGTGCCGGCGTGCCGCAGATCGTGCGCGGCCGTTCGCGTTCGATGATCAGGCGATCGCGCTCGGTGGGCGTGAAATCGGCCGCCTGCGCCAGCGAGGGGATCGGCGCGTTGACACCGTAGGCCATCTGCAGCCGGCGAATGTCCACGGCACGTTCGAGCTGGGCCGCCTCGGCTTCGGAATCGGCGCAGATCACGAACACCGCCGCGGCGCTGTAGGGCTGTGTCTCGTAGCCGGCCTCGAAGTCTTCGCGATATTGCCGCGCCACCATGTCGCCGCCATGCGCGCTGATGAAATGCGCAAACGCGAAGCGCAGCCCCAGCCGCGCGGCCAGCGCACCGCCAAAATCGCTCGACCCCAGCACCCACAGTTCCGGCTTCGTGTCGATGGCTGGCTGCAGCAGCACGCCTTCGGCCAGATGGTCTTGCGGCACTTCGCCGCGCAGCAGGAACGCCAGATCCTGCACCTGCTGGGGAAACTGGTCGCCACGGTTGTACTGGCCCATTGCCACGGCCTGCGCCGTGCGCATGTCGCCGCCCGGCGCGCGGCCCACGCCAAGGTCGATGCGGTTGGGGAACAGCGCCTCGAGCATGCGGAACTGCTCGGCTACCTTGAACGGGCTGTAGTAGGGCAGCATCACGCCGCCGGACCCGAGCCGGATGCGCCGCGTCACGCTGCCCAGCCGGGCCAGCATGACTTCGGGCGCGGGGTTGCACACGCCTTGCAGGCCATGGTGCTCGGCGCACCAGTAGCGCGTGAATCCGAGTTCGTCGGCCATCTGGGCCAGGTCTACCGTGGCGGCCAGCGCATCGCGCGCGGTATGGCCATGGATCACCGGGCTCTGGTCGAGCACCGACAGGCGCAGCTTGGGACGGGTATCGCTCATGGCATCGGGTACGGCTTTGGGTCATACGGACTTGCGGGGCAGGCGCTGGCCGATTGCGGTGACCAGCTCGCGCGCCAGCGACAGCTTGTCGGCGCGCGGCAGTCGGGTCATGCCCTGGGCGTCGAACAATACGATTTCGTTGTCGTCGAGCCCGAAGGTGTGGTGGCCGATGTTGCCCACCAGCAGCGGCACACCCTTGCGCTGGCGCTTCTGCTCGCCGTACTGCTCGAGGTTCTCGCTTTCGGCCGCGAAGCCCACGCAGTAGGGCGCGTCGGCACGCGCCGCCACGGCGGCCAGGATGTCGGGGTTCTGCACGAACTGCAGCGTCGGCGTGTCGGTGTCGTTGGCCTTCTTCAGCTTCTGTTGGGCCACCTCGGCGGGGCGCCAGTCGGCCACGGCGGCCACGGCGACGAACACGTCGACGCCGCGCAGTTGCGCCATGACGGCGTCATGCATCTGCTGCGCGCTGCGGATATCGGTGCGCGCCACGCCACGGGGCGTGGGCAGCGCGGTGGGGCCGGCCACCAGCAATACTTCGGCGCCAGCCTCGCGCGCGGCGCGGGCGATGGAAAAGCCCATCTTGCCCGACGACAGGTTGGTAATGCCGCGCACCGGGTCGATGGCCTCGAAGGTCGGCCCGGCGGTAATCAGTACGCGCTTGCCTTGCAGCGGCTTGGGCTGGAAGAACGCGATCAGGTCTTCGACCAGTTCCTCGGGCTCCAGCATCCGGCCATCGCCGATCTCGCCGCACGCCTGGTCTCCGGTGCCCGGGCCCAGGATGGTCACGCCATCGGCGCGCAGTTGCGCGGCGTTGCGTTGCGTGGGCGCCGCCGCCCACATCTGGCGGTTCATCGCCGGCGCCACCAGCAGCGGGCATTCGCGCGCGATGCACAGGGTGGTCAGCAGGTCGTCGCAGAGCCCGTTGGCCACCTTGGCCAGGAAGTCGGTGGAAGCGGGAGCAATCAGGATGGCATCGGCCTCGCGCGAGAGGTCGATATGGGCCATGTTGTTGTCGACGCGCGCGTCCCATTGCGACAGGAACACCGGGCGCCCGGACAGCGCCTGCATCGTGACCGGCGTGATGAAGTGCGTTGCCGCCTCGGTCATGGCCACCTGCACGGTGGCGCCGGCCTTGGTCAGCAGCCGGACCAGTTCGGCCGACTTGTAGCAGGCGATGCCGCCAGTCAGGCCTAGGACGATATGCTTGCCGCGCAAATCCATGGGGAACGCTCTTCAGAGATCGGGGTTCCGCATGATACCGCTGGCTGGGGGGATGTGCTGGCTGTCTCCCCTCTCCCACCGGTGGGAGAGGGGAGCAAAAAGAAGGCGTATCAGTGCGTATCAGTGCCGTCGTACGCGCCGCAACTCATCCACGATCAGCAGGATGGCGCCTACCGTGATTGCGCAGTCGGCCACGTTGAAGGCCGGGAAATGCGTGTTGCGCCAGTGGAAGTCCAGGAAGTCGATCACATGGCCGTGGATGACGCGGTCCACCACGTTGCCCACCGCGCCGCCCAGGATCAGCGAAACGGCCAGGCAGAACAGCTTCTGGCCGGTGTGGCGGTACAGCAGCCACACGATGAACCCGCCAACCACCACGCCCAGCAGCGTGAAGAACCAGCGCTGCCAGCCGCCGGCATCGGCCAGGAAGCTGAACGCCGCGCCCTTGTTGTAGACCAGCACGAGGTTGAAGAAGCTGGTCACCGGGCGCGACTCGGCGTACTGGAACGAGCGCGAGATCACGACCTTGAAGAACTGGTCGATCATCACCACCAGCAGCGCGAACGCCATCCACAGCCAGGGCGTGACGTTGGCGCCAGACTTGCTCTTGCTCCGCGAGGACGGCGAGCGCGACGAACGGGTCGGGGACGATGCCATCAGGCGTGGCTCCTGTGCTCACCGGCGCCGAACAGGTTGCTGTCGCAGCGGCCGCAGAGGGTGGGGTGCGCGGGGTTGTGGCCCACATCGGCACGGTAGTGCCAGCAGCGCTCGCACTTGGCATGCTGCGACGGCGTGACTGTCACCAGCAGATCGCCGCCCTCGGGCGCCGGCGTGACCTTGGCGGCCGACGTCAGCAGCACGAAGCGCAGGTCGTCGTCCAGGCTCTGCAGCGCCGCCAGCACCGGGCCGCCCGCCGCGATCGTGACTTCGGCCTGCAGCGACGAACCAATCTCGCCTTCCACGCGCACGGCTTCCAGCTGGCGCGTCACCTCGGCGCGCACGGCGCGAATCTCGTGCCATTTCTGCAGCAGGTCGTCCGCCTCGTTCACCGACGGGATGTCGTAGTACGTGCTCGTGAAGATCGTGTCGGTGTGCTCGGTGCCATGGGCAAACACCTGCCACGCTTCCTCGGCCGTGAACGACAGGAACGGCGCCATCCAGTGCAGCATCGCCTGGGTGATGTGGTACAGCGCGTTCTGCGCAGCCCGGCGCGCCTTCGAATCGGCGGCCGTGGTGTACAGGCGGTCCTTCAGCACGTCCAGGTAGAAGCCGCCCAGGTCTTCGGAGCAGAACGTCTGCAGCTTGGCCACCACCGGGTGGAATTCGTACTCCTGGTAGTGCGACAGCACTTCCTTCTGCAGGCGCTCGGTCAGCGCCACGGCGTAGCGGTCGATCTCGAGCCATTCCGACGCCGGCAGCGCGTGTTTGGCGTGATCGTAGTCGGTCAGGTTGGCCAGCAGGAAGCGGAGCGTGTTGCGGATGCGGCGATAGCCTTCCACCACGCGCTTCAGGATTTCCTCCGAGATCGACAACTCGCCCGAATAGTCGGTCGATGCCACCCACAGGCGGATGATTTCCGCGCCCATCTTGTTCGAGATGTCCTGCGGTGCCACGGTGTTGCCAACCGACTTCGACATCTTGCGGCCTTCGCCATCGACCGTGAAGCCGTGCGTCAGCAGCGCCTTGTAGGGCGGCTTGCCGTACAGCATCGACGCGGTCAGCAGCGACGAGTGGAACCAGCCGCGATGCTGGTCCGAGCCTTCGAGGTACAGGTCGGCCAGGCGGCCTTCGGGCGTGTCGGCCGACGGGTCGTACAGTTCGTTACGGTGCGAGCCGCGGATCACGGTCCAGTGCGTGGTGCCCGAGTCGAACCAGACGTCGAGCGTGTCGCGGTTCTTCTCGTACAGCGCGGCCTCGTCGCCGAGCAGCTCCTTCGGGTCGAGCGCCTGCCAGGCTTCGATGCCATGCTGCTCCACGCGCTTGGCCACGGCTTCCAGCAGTTCCGGCGTGCGCGGATGCAGTGCGCCGGTTTCCTTGTGCACGAAGAACGCCATCGGCACACCCCATTGGCGCTGGCGCGAAAGCGTCCAGTCGGGGCGGTTGGCGATCATGTTGTGCAGGCGCTGCTTGCCCCACGACGGGTAGAACTCGGTGGCCTCGATGCCGGCCAGCGCGGCTTCGCGCAGCGTCGGACCGTTGTCGACCGGGTTCACGTCCATGCCGGCGAACCACTGCGACGTGGCGCGGTAGATGATTGGCGTCTTGTGACGCCAGCAGTGCATGTAGCTGTGCTCGTACTTGTGCGAGTTGAACAGGTTGCCCGTTTCGCGCAGTACTTCCACGATCTTGGGGTTGGCATCCCAGATCGACAGGCCGCCGAACAGCGGCAGCGTGCTGGCGTAGACACCATCGCCCATCACCGGGCTGATGATTTCCGAATCGGGCATGCCGTGCGCCTTGCACGACTGGAAATCCTCCACGCCGTAGGCGGGCGCCGAGTGGACGATGCCGGTGCCGGTGTCGGTGGTCACGTAGTCGCCCAGGTAGACCGGCGACGTGCGCGCGTAGCCGGCGTCGGTCTTTGCCAGCGGATGGTGGAAGCGCACCTCGGTCAGCGCGTCGCCGCGCGTGGTGGCCACGATCTTGCCTTCCAGGGCGTACGTCTTCAGCTGTTCCTCGACGCGGTCCTTGGCCAGGATCAGGAAGCCGCGCGGTGTGTCGACCAGCGCGTATTCCACCTCCGGGTGCATGTTCAGCGCCTGGTTCGACGGGATCGTCCACGGCGTGGTGGTCCAGATCACGATCCAGCCCGGCTTGCCTTCGAGCTGTGCCAGCGGCACGTGGAACGCGTGGGCAATCTTGTCGGTCTCCGCGAACGGGAAGCCGACGTCGATCGACAGGTCTACCTTGTCCTTGTACTCGACCTCGGCCTCGGCCAGGGCCGAACCGCAGTCAAAGCACCAGTTCACCGGCTTCAGGCCGCGGAAGACGTAGCCCTTCTCCATGATCTTGCCCAGCGCACGCAGCTCGTCGGCTTCGTTGCTGAAGTTCATGGTCAGGTAGGGGTTGTCCCAGTCGCCCAGCACGCCCAGGCGCTCGAAATCCTTCTTCTGGCGGGCGATCTGCTCGGTGGCGTAGGCGCGCGCCTTGGCCTGCACTTCCTGCACGGGCAGGCCCTTGCCGAACTGCTTTTCGATCTGGATCTCGATAGGCATGCCGTGGCAATCCCAGCCCGGCACGTAGACGGCGTCCAGGCCGGTGAGGCCGCGCGCCTTGATGATCATGTCCTTGAGGACCTTGTTCACCGCGTGGCCGATGTGGATGTCGCCGTTGGCGTACGGGGGGCCATCGTGCAGCACGAACTTCTTCGCGCCCTTGCGCGCGGCACGGATCTTCTTGTAGAGCTGCTTGTCCTGCCATTGCTTGACCCACAGCGGCTCGCGCTTGGGCAGGTCGCCGCGCATCGGGAACGGGGTATCCAGCAGGTTGACCGGATACTTGCTTTTTTCAGGCTTGGCGCGTTTGTCGTCGGACATATCGATTCTCGGGGCAATTCGTGGGGCGCGGACCGGTGGCTGACCGCCGCGCGCGTATCGTGTCGGGGTGAGGCAGGGCGGGTCCCGGCGGTGCGCCGCGTGAGGCGCGCTGCCGGCCGCTAGCTAATTCGGTCGGTGGCCGAGGTGGCGAAGTCGCGCTGCCCCGGCTGGATATCGGCTGCCGCGGCCGGTGCTGCGAGCCCGAAGAAGGCCCGGGCGTCCTCGGCATCCTTGGCAATGGCCGCGGTCAGCGCTTCCAGCGTGTGGAAGCGTTCCTCGTCGCGCAGCTTCTTCATGAATTCCACGCGCACCAGCTTGCCGTACAGGTTCTGGTTGACGTTGAACAGATGCACTTCCAGCAGCACGCGGCCGGCGTCTTCCACGGTGGGACGCACGCCGATGCTGGCCACCCCCGGCAGGGGATGGTCGGCCAGGCCGTGCACCTGCACCACGAAAATGCCGTTCACGGCCGGGCGCTTGTGCGAAATCTTGAGATTCAGTGTCGGGAAGCCGAGATTGCGGCCCAGCTTGCGGCCGTGGATGACATGGCCGCTGATGGCGTAACCATGGCCCAGCAGGCGGCGCGCGTGTTCCAGGTCGCCTTCGGCCAACGCCTGGCGCACCGCCGAGCTGGAGATGCGGATGCCGCCTTCCGAAACCGAGCCCATCTGCTCCACCTCAAAGCCGAACTGGCGGCCGGCTTCCTGCAGATAGGTGAAATCGCCGGCGCGGCGGGCGCCGAAGCGGAAATCGTCGCCCACCAGCACCCAGCGCGCGTGCAGGCCGTGCCAGAGCACGTTCTCGACGAACTGCTGCGGCGACTGGGCGGCAAAGTGGGCGTTGAAGTGCTCCACCACCACGCGATCCACGCCGTTGCGGCGCAGCGCGTCGAGCTTGTCGCGCAGCAGGGCAATGCGGGTGGGCGCGTGCTCGGGCGCGAAGAATTCGCGCGGATGTGGCTCGAACGTCATCACGCACAGCGGCAGGCCGCGCGCGTCGGCGGCGGCACGGGCGCGCGCCAGCAGCGACTGGTGGCCGCGATGCACACCGTCGAAATTGCCGATGGTGAGCGCGCAGGGCGCCCGGCTTTCGGCGTTGGGCAGGCCGCGGAAGACTTTCACGAGGACGGCGGACGAGCGTTTTAGGGAAAGCGAGCATTATAAGGCGAATGACCCGCCTTGCCGCCGGATTGCCCGTTTCGGTGGCAGCCGGGCCCGCGCTTTGTATGCACGCTGCCCACAGATGGCGAATTTGTGCGCTTTCCTGCCATCCCGCGATGGCGCGGCGCCGCAAAAATCGGCATGATATGGCCGATTCAGAACAAGAACCGCGCGATTCCTGCAACAGTCGCCGCGCTTTTCGGCCGGTTGCAGCGGAATGTCGTCGCCTTACATGCCAGGCCACACTTGAACGCGCTGATAAACAAGATCCTGCCGCCCCCCGGCCCCCAGCTGGATACCGAGACACGGGCCAAGCTGCTGGCCACCGTCCACCGGGTGTCGCCCACGGCCATCGCCTCGTCGGTGCTGTTGCCCGCCCTCACGGCATGGGCCTTCTGGCACGAGGCCAACCAACTCGCGCTGCTGATCTGGTGCGCGATCATGCTGCTGCTCACGGTGGCGGGCAGCTGGTTCTATTACGGATACCAGCGCGATAGCGGCAAGATGAGCCGCTCGGCCCACACGCGCAAGTGGTGGAACAACATGCGCGCCATTGCCTTCCTGACCGGGCTCACCTGGGGCAGTTCGGCGGTGCTGCATCTCTATACCGGGTCGGTGGTGTTCTCGAGCGTGCTGTACCTGCTCACGCTGGGCGTGCTGGCCGGCGGCGCCACGTCGCAATCGCCGATTCCTTCGAATCTGGTATTCGCCGGCGTGCCGATCCTGGTACCCAATATCCTGCTGGCCGACTTTGCCTTCCCGGGCCACGGCACGTACGTGCAGATCCTGCTGGTGATCTATGCGCTGATGCTGGCGCGCCATTCGCTAAACCTGCAGCACACGCTGGTGCGGGCCATCCAGCTGGAATCCGAAAGCCGCCGGCTGGCCAAGCAGTTCCAGGAGGAAAAGGAGCGCGCGCTGCATGCGAGCGAGGAAAAATCGCGCTTCCTGGCCGCTGCCAGCCATGATCTGCGGCAGCCGGTACATGCGCTGGTGATGCTGGTGGAGGCGCTGCGCGCGCGCAACCAGTCCACGGCGCTGCATCCGCTGGTGGAACAGGTGGCCGCCGGCACGCAGACCATCGACCTGCTGTTCCGCTCGCTGCTGGACCTCTCCAAGCTCGAAGGCCGCAAGGTGCTGCCGACGCTGGAGCCCTGCGAGCTGAACGCGCTGGTGCACGACGTCATGAGCCAGTTCGCGGCCGATGCGCGCGAAAGCGGGCTGACGCTGACACCCCGCGTGCCCGACGAACTCTATGCGATGGCCGAACCGGTGCTGCTGCGCCGCGCGCTGTTCAACCTGGTGCAGAACGCGCTGCGCTACACCAAGCGCGGCGGCATCCTCGTCACCGCGCGCCAGCGCCGCAAGCATGTGCGCGTGGAGGTCTGGGACACCGGCGCGGGCATCACGCCCGAGCATCTGCCGGAAATCTTCTCGCCGTATTACCAGGTGCATAACCCCCAGCGCGATCCGTCCCAGGGCCTGGGGCTGGGGCTGGCCATCTTCAAGGAATGCGTGCGCCTGATGCGTGGCACCTACGGCGTGCGCTCGGTGCCGGGCAAGGGTTCGGTGTTCTGGTTCGCGCTGGCGCCGGTGCCGGCCGAAACGGTGGCCAGCGTCCGCGCGATGAAAGCCAATGCCCAGGCCGAGGAAGCGCGGCAGGACCGGCTGCGCGGGACGGTGCTGGTGGTCGACGACGACAGCCAGATCCGCAAGGCATGGATCGCGCTGATGGAGGCATGGGGCATCCGGGTAGCCTGCGCCGCCCACGGGCAGGACGCCGACGCGCTGTTCGCCAAGGGCCTGAAGCCGGACATCATCTTCTGCGACCTGCGCCTGCCCGGCAACGAGAACGGCCTGGACCTGCTGGAGCGCTGGCAGACCACGCAGCCGCAGGCGCGCAGCGCGTTGCTGACCGGCGATCTGAAATCGGCCGCGCTGCTGGCCGCCGAGGATGCCGGTTATTTCGTACTGCCCAAGCCGGTGGATCCGGCCAACCTGCGCGTGCTGCTGCGACGCTGGCTGACGGCGGGCTGAGCCTGGCCCGGCTGCAGTAGCGACAACGAAAAACGCCGCCCGATGGGCGGCGTTTGCATGAGGGTTTGCGTTAGCGGGATTTGCGTTAGCGGGATTTGCGTTAGCGGGATTTGCGTTAGCGGGCGCGATGGCCTTTACTGGCGCAGGCGGAACCGTTCCATGCGGGACATCACCTGCATGCGGGTACGCACACCAAGGCGCTGCAGGATCGCGGAGACGTGTTCCTTCACCGTGTTCTCGGTCAGCCCCAGCTTGCGCGCGATGACCTTGTTCGGCAGACCTTCCAGCACCAGGGCCAGCACCGACCCCTGCCGCGGCGTCAGGCCCAGTTCGGCGGGCGTGACCGGAATGCCGTGTGCGGGCCCGAACGACTGCGAACGGCCCGACAGCGCTTCGTCCGACGGAAAGCTCGTGTCGCCGGCCAGCACCTTGCGCACGGCGGCGGTGAAGGCATTGGCGTCGAGATGCTTGCCGACGAAGCCGCAAGCGGAGAGCGCGCGGGCGCGGCCCACAATCTCGGGCGTGGCCTCGGCGGACATGAAGATGAAGCGTGCGCCCGGAATCACGGTCTTGAACGCCTGCATGGCGTCGAAGCCAGTGCCGTCATTCAGCCAGATATCCAGCAGCACGATATCGGGACGGAGTCCCTGGTTCAGTGAGTGGAGAGCTTCCTTGGCACTGCCGGCAGCGTGGACAGCAACGTCGGGCATCACCTCCGCCAGGAAGGCGGTGGTGCCGGAAAGAGCCATAGGATGATCATCGACCACCAACAAAGTCGGTGCAGCGTTCGACATGCGTATTCCCGTCTAATTTCCCGAATCGTCCTTGTTGTCACCGTATTCCGAAGAATCGGCGCGTGGACGTAGGACCCACTCTAACAGAGCGGGGTGCGCGTCACAATCGGTCGTACTGAGGTGTTGTTTCGGCTCAGTTGCCCCAAAAGCGTTGCAGGAGGCGCGTTTCGCGGTAATTAAGTACCTAATGTGCACGCTTTGCGGGCGTTTGTACCGTAGCTTGGTAGAATCGCGGCGATGAAAAATATTGTCATATTGATTTCTGGGCGTGGCTCCAATATGGAAGCCATCGTCCGGGCCTGCGCAGCCGAGCGATGGCCGGCGCGCGTGGCCGCAGTGCTGTCGAACCGGCCCGATGCCACGGGCCTGCAATTTGCCGCCGACCACGGCATCGCCACCGGTGTCGTCGACCACAAGCAGTTTCCCGATCGGGCCAGTTTCGATACGGCCATGCGCGATGCAATCGACGCGTATCAGCCCGATCTCGTTGTGCTGGCTGGCTTCATGCGCATCCTGACCGATGCATTTGTGGAGCACTACGCGGGCCGCATGCTGAACATCCATCCGTCGCTGCTGCCCAGCTTCCCGGGCATGCACACGCATCGGCAGGCGCTTGACGCGGGCGTGAAACTGCACGGCGCAACCGTGCACTTCGTCACCCCGCAACTGGACCACGGCCCGATCGTGCTGCAGGCCGCGCTCGATGTTCTGCCTGGCGATACGCCCGATACGCTGGCCGATCGTTTGCTCGATAGCGAACATGTCATTTACCCGCGCGCTGTGCGCTGGTTCGTCGAAGACCGCCTGCAGGTGCAGGACGGTGTCGTTCAAGTTCAACCGGCCGAACCCCAATGGTTCATGGCCATCTCGCCCGCTGCGGCAGGAAAACAGCCATGAGTCGTCAAGAAACGTCCACGTCCCGCGATAACCGTCAGCGCCCGCGCGGCAACAAAGGCAAGGGCACCCCGATTCGCAGGCCGCAAGGCGACAAGACCAACCACGCGTCGCGCACCCCCGGTGCGCTGCAGGCGTTCCACCTGCAACACATCGACCGTCTGCTGGGCAAGGTGCTGCTGTTCGCGCGTCCGGCCGATGCGGTGGTGAGCCACTACTTCCGTGAAAATAGCAAACTTGGTCATCGTGACCGCGGAATCATTGCTGAAGCAGTTTTCGCAGTGTTGCGTCGACGCGTCGAATTTGGTCAATTTGCCGAAAGCGGTAGCGGTTCCGCCACGCGCCGGCTGGGGCTGCTGGGCCTTGCCGCCACGCTCGGGCGTGACACGCTGACGCCGTTCCTGTATCCCGACGAAGGCGAATGGCTGGACCGCCTGACCACGATCGAACGTTCGAGCCTGGCTCCGCGCGTGCGCGCGAACTTGCCGGAATGGCTGTACGACGATCTCGCGGCACGGCATGGCGAGGCCTTCACGTCGGCCATGGGCGATGCCTGGTTGCGTCCGGCCCCGCTGGACCTGCGTGTGAACACGGCCAAGCTCTCGCGCGACGAGGCGCTGGCCGAGCTTCAGACCGCCGGGATCACGGCGGAACCCGCGCCGATGGCGCCGGCCGGCATCCGTCTCAAGGGCAAGCCCGCGCTGAACCAACTGCCGCTGTTCATCAACGGCGGCGTGGAAGTGCAGGACGAAGGCAGTCAGTTGCTGTGCCACCTGGTGGCGCCGCGTCGTGGCGAGATGGTCGTGGACTTCTGTGCCGGCGCGGGCGGCAAGACGCTGGCCCTGGGCGTGGCCATGCGCTCGACCGGTCGTCTCTATGCTTTCGATGTGTCGGAAAAGCGCCTGGCCAACCTGAAGCCGCGCCTGGCGCGTAGCGGTTTGTCCAACGTTCATCCCGTACTGATCGATTCGGAGCGCGATGCCAAGGTCAAGCGCCTGGCCGGCAAGATCGATCGCGTGCTGGTCGATGCGCCGTGCAGCGGTCTGGGTACGCTGCGTCGCAACCCCGACCTGAAGTGGCGCCAGTCGCCCGAGTCGGTGGTGGAATTGACGGCCAAGCAGGCGGCCATCCTTGAAGCGGCTGCGAAGCTCGTGAAGGGCGGCGGCCGTGTCGTGTACGCCACTTGTAGCGTGCTCGAAGCCGAAAACGAGGCGATCGTGCGCGATTTCCTCGCCAAGAACGAAAATTTCCGTCTCGTGCCAGTGGCGGAGGTGTTTGCCGAGCAGAAGATCGAAGTGCCCAATTTGCCTGAAGCAGGCGGGATGCTGGCGCTGTTCCCGCATATCCACCAGACGGACGGCTTTTTTGCCGCGGTGCTCGAACGCACCCGGTAAGGCGATGAAGACGTTCGGATATCGGCAGGAAGACGCGCGATGAATGCGGACACACTGGCTACGCTGACGCGTTCGCACTCCGTCATGGGCAAGATGCTCGAGGATCTGATCCACGACGCGGGCGGGCAGGGCTTCTTCTGGCAGATCGGCATTCTGGCCGGCTGCCTGCTGCTGGCCTGGCCGCTTGCGCGCCATGTGGTGAAGCGGCTGGAAGGGCGCTACCAGTCGTCCAGCTTCGCGCTGCGGCTGGCCGTGGTGAGCCTGGAGCGGGCGATGTTCCCGCTGTTCGCCTGGTTGCTGGTGCTGGTGGCCCGTTACGCGCTGGCCCCGTTTGCGTCGATCAGCGTGCTACGGCTTGCTTTGGTGCCGCTATTCGGCATTACCTCGCTGTATTTCGCGTTCTACATCCTGCGCCGCGTGCTGTCCGCCAACGGGCAGCTGCACGGCATGCTGGTACTGGTCGAGAAGGTGCTGACCACCCTGGTATGGGTCGGCATGGGGCTGTATGTCGTGGGCCTGCTGCCCGACGTGGTGCAGTGGATGCAGGCGGTGCGCTTCCCGGTGGGCGGCAAGCATCCGATCAGCATCGCCGATGCGCTGCTCGGCGTGGTGTGGATTCTGCTGACAGTGCTGGTGGCGATGTGGTTCGGCTCGTGGCTGGAAGAGCGCCTCATGCGCGCCCAGACGCTCGACGCCAACCTCAAGGTGGTGCTCACGCGTATCGCCAAGGCGCTGCTGTTGCTGGTGTCGCTGCTGGTCAGCCTCTCGCTGGTCGGCATCGACCTCACCGTGCTGTCGGTCTTTGGCGGCGCGCTGGGCGTAGGTCTTGGCCTGGGTCTGCAGAAGATTGCCAGCAACTACATCTCGGGGTTCATCATCCTGCTGGACCGGTCGGTCACGCTGGGCGACCAGATCACCGTCGACAAGTACACCGGCATCGTGTCGCAGATTCGCACCCGCTACACCGTGGTGCGCAACGGCGATGGCGAAACGCTGGTGCCAAACGAGCAACTGGTGGCCCAGGCCGTGCAGAACCACTCGTTCTCGGGCACCAATGTTCGGGTGGCGGTGCGCGTGCAGGCCGACTACAACTCCGATCCGGAAAAAGTCATCACGCTGCTGCAGGACTGTGTGCGCGATCTGCCACGTGTGCTGCCCGAGCCGGTGCCGTCAGCGTTCCTCGTGGCGTTCGCGGATAGCGGCATCGAGTACGAAGTGGCCGTCAATATCGCTGATCCGCAGAACGGCAAGCTCGGCGTGCAATCGGCGATGAACCGCGCGATCTGGCGAACGTTCCAGGAACATGGGGTGTCAATCCCATATCCGCAGCGGGAATTGCGGGTGGTTGGCGCCGCTCCGGGTGACTTGCCCGTGGTGTCCGCGGCTGCCGAGTAAGTGGGCTTTTCGCCACCCGCGGAACGAATGGCAACACACTGTATCAAAGTCGGGGAAATAGCGGATGTCCGGTCTGCGCCAATCCGGTAGAATGACGGGTTGTCGCGGTGACCCGACTCACCGCAGCCCCACTCCAGACAACCGCCAGATTGCAGCGGTTCGTGCCTCGGCAAGGCGCCGCCCCTCAGGGTAAAAGCCTGCGCCAGAAAGCTATCGCAATCGCTGAATTTGCAGTCCTTTTTCTGCGCGACAGGTGCGCCGCACGATGGTGCCGCGCTGCAAACACTCGTTTTACGACGGAGAACATAGTTTGTTCGACACTATTCTTGACTGGGCCGCTAACGGCCTTGCCAACTGGTCCTGGTGGGAGATCGTGATCTACACGCTGGTGGTGACGCACATCACCATCGCAGGCGTGACCATCTTCCTGCACCGCTGCATGGCGCACCGGTCGCTGGACCTGCATCCGATCGCCCAGCACTTCTTCCGCTTCTGGCTGTGGCTGACCACTGGCATGGTGACCAAGGAATGGACCGCCATCCACCGCAAGCACCACGCCAAGTGCGAGACCGAAGACGATCCGCACAGCCCGCAGACGCGCGGCATCCGCAAGGTGCTGCTCGAAGGCGCGGAGCTGTATCGCGCCGAGGCCAAGAACAAGGAAACCATTGCCAAGTTCGGCCACGGTACGCCTGACGACTGGGTCGAGCGCAACGTGTACTCGCGCTTCGGCTGGCAGGGCGTTGGCCTGATGCTGATCATCGACCTGGCGCTGTTCGGCGTGGTGGGCATGTCGGTGTGGGCCGTGCAGATGCTGTGGATCCCGATCCACGCTGCCGGCATCATCAACGGCCTGGGCCACTTCTGGGGCTATCGCAACTACGATTGCGAGGACGCCTCGACCAACGTGTCGCCGTGGGGCTTCATCATCGGTGGCGAAGAACTGCACAACAACCACCATACGTATCCGACTTCGGCCAAGTTCTCGATCAAGTGGTACGAGATCGACGTGGGCTGGTGGTATATCCGCGCGATGCAGTCGGTTGGCCTGGCCAAGGTCAAGAAGACCCCGCCCAAGGCTCGCCTGGTGGAAGCGCGTCCGGTGGACCACAACACGCTGGAAGCCATCATCGCCAACCGCTACGACGTGATGGCGCGCTATGCCAAGGCGCTGAAGAGCGCCTACCGTGCGGAGCTGCGCAAGCACAAGGAAGGCAACTCGCCCGAGTACAAGAGCTACAAGCCGGCCCGCAAGTGGTTCCATCGCGAGGAAGTGAAGCTGGCCGCGCCGCAGCGCCAGCAACTGGCCAGCATCACCGAGCAGAACAAGATGCTGCACACCTATGTGGAAATGCGTCGCGAACTGGCCGTGATCTGGGGTCGCTCGAACCTCACGCGCGAGCAGCTGCTGGCGCAACTGCAGGGCTGGTGCCATCGCGCCGAAGCCAGCGGTATCCAGGCGTTGCAGGAGTTTTCGCTCCGTCTGCGCCGGTACGCCTGATACAATCGCCGACGCGCCCGTCATGGCTACAAAGCCCCGCCCCGAGCGGGGCTTTTCTTTTGGCTACACTCGCCATGCATGACGGCATAGATCGCGCGACCGAGCGCGGCGGCCGACGGGTGCCACGAGGAGTACTGCTGAGATGACCCCACAATCGATCAAGACCGTCGAGTTCGAAAAGCCGAACCTGGCGGATGCCGAAAATGCCGCCGGCGGCAGTTGCGTGGCCCATGCCTGGGCCAAGGTGCCTCCGGTGCTCTCGCCCGACGAGCGCGGCGCGCTGAAGGACCGGATCCGCAAGCTGCTGAAGGCCCGCAACGCCGTGCTGGTGGCGCACTACTACGTCGATGCAGACCTGCAGGACCTGGCTGAGGAAACCGGCGGCTGCGTGTCCGATTCGCTGGAAATGGCGCGCTTTGGCCGTGATCACGCGGCGCAGACGCTGGTAGTGGCCGGGGTGCGCTTCATGGGCGAAACCGCCAAGATCCTGAGCCCGGAAAAGACCATCCTGATGCCGGACCTCGATGCCACCTGCTCGCTCGATCTCGGTTGCCCCGCCGACGAATTCACCGCGTTCTGCGATGCCCATCCCGATCGCACCGTGGTGGTCTACGCCAACACCAGCGCCGCGGTGAAGGCGCGCGCCGACTGGATGGTGACGTCGAGCATCGGCCTGAAGATCGTCGAACATTTGCATGCGCGCGGCGAGAAGATCCTGTGGGCGCCAGACAAGCATCTCGGCAGCTATATCCAGAAGCAGACTGGCGCCGACATGCTGCTGTGGCAAGGCTCCTGCCTCGTGCATGACGAATTCAAGGGTGTGGAACTCGACCTGCTGCGCCGCGAGCACCCCAACGCGCGGATTCTGGTGCACCCGGAATCGCCGGCAAACGTGGTGGCGCAGGCCGATGTAGTGGGCTCCACGAGCCAGCTGATCGCCGCCGCGCAGCAACTCGATGCCAACGAATTCATCGTGGCCACGGACAACGGCATTCTGCACAAGATGCGCATGGCCGCGCCGGGCAAGAGGTTCATCGAGGCCCCGACGGCTGGCAACAGCGCCACGTGCAAGAGCTGCGCGCATTGTCCGTGGATGGCCATGAACGCGCTGACCAATCTGGCCGAAGTGCTCGAAACCGGCCGCAACGAGATCCATGTCGATCCCACGATTGGCCGCCGCGCGGTAACCTGTATCGACCGCATGCTCGATTTCGCCGCACAGCAGAAGGCCAATGTGCGGCCCGCCGCCGACCTGGCCAAAGAGGCCGCCTTGTTCCAGGGAGTGGGGCCGGCATGAGCGTGAATTCCGTATTCGACAGCTACGGCCCGGCGCTGCAGGCAGCGCTGGAAGCCAATGTGCGCGCCGCCATTGCCGAGGACGTTGGCACCGGCGACCTGACTGGCCTGCTGGTGCCGGCGGACAAGCCCGTGCAGGCCCGCGTGATCGTGCGCGAGGCGGCCGTGCTGTGTGGCCGCCCATGGTTCGAGGCCTGCATGAAGGCCGTCGATGCGCGGCTGGCAGTCTCGTGGTTGCAGGAGGAGGGCGCGCGGATGTCGCCCGATGACGTGGTGTGCGAGATTCGCGGCCCGGCGCGCGCCTTGCTGACCGCCGAGCGTCCATCGCTGAATTTCCTGCAGTTGCTGTCGGGCGTGGCCACGGCCACGCGCCGCTACGCCGACCTGATTGCCGACACGCGCGCACGGGTGCTGGACACGCGCAAGACGCTGCCCGGCCTGCGCCTGGCGCAGAAGTATGCGGTGAAGGTTGGCGGTGGCGAAAACCAGCGGCTGGCCTTGTACGACGGCATCCTGATCAAGGAAAACCATATCGCCGCTGCCGGCAGCATCACGGCGGCGATGCAGGCCGCGCTTGCGCTGGGCACCGAGGCGTCGATCCAGATCGAGGTCGAGTCGATTGCCGAGCTGGAAGAAGCGCTGGAGGCAGGCGCGAAGTCCATCCTGATCGACAACTTTACGCTCGAGATGATGCGCGAAGCCGTGGCGTTGAACCACGAGCGGGCCTTGCTGGAAGTGTCGGGCGGCGTGAACTACGAGACGATCCGCCGGTTCGCCGAGACCGGCGTGGACCGGATCTCGGTGGGGGCGCTGACCAAGGACGTGCGGGCGACCGACTACTCGCTGCGCATCGTCGGCTAAATCCCGCCCGGCCCGGCGCTCAGGCGCTGTGGCCGTTGCGGTGCTGGCGATGCCGGGCCGCCCGGCCCGTCAGCGGTTGCAGCACGGTGGGCAGTGCCTTCGGCAACGTCTCTGGATAGTCGCGGCTGAAATGCAGGCCCCGGCTTTCATGGCGCGAGTACGCGCTGTCCACGATCAGCGACGCCACCTCAACCAGGTTGCGCAGTTCCAGCAGGTCGTGCGTGACGCGGAAGTTCGCGTAGTACTCGGCGATTTCCTCGCGCAGCAGGCCGATGCGGTGTTGCGCGCGCTCCAGGCGCTTGTCGGTGCGCACGATGCCCACGTAGTTCCACATCATGCGGCGCAACTCGTCCCAGTTGTGCGAGACCACCACTTCCTCGTCGGCATCCGACACGCGGCTCTCGTCCCAGGCGGGCAGCTGGATATCGGGGGCATCGGCCTTGCCTTGCGCGGCGATGTCCGCGGCAGCCGCCTGGCCGATCACCATGCATTCGAGCAAGGAATTCGACGCCAGCCGGTTGGCACCGTGCAGGCCGGTGCAGCCGGTTTCGCCCACCGCGTAGAGGTTGCCGATGTCGGTGCGGCCCGCTGTGTCGGTGACCACGCCGCCGCAGGTGTAGTGGGCGGCGGGCACCACGGGGATTGGTTCGCGGGCGATGTCGATGCCCAGTTCCAGGCAACGCGCGTGGATCGTCGGGAAGTGTTCCTTCAGGAACGACTCGGGCTGGTGTGTGATATCGAGATAGACGCAGTCGAGGCCGCGCTTTTTCATTTCGAAGTCGATCGCGCGGGCCACCACATCGCGCGGCGCCAGTTCGGCGCGCTCGTCGTGCTCGGGCATGAAGCGGGTGCCGTCGGGCAGCTTCAGCAGGCCGCCTTCGCCGCGCACCGCTTCCGAGATCAGAAACGACTTGGCGTACGGGTGGTACAGGCAGGTCGGATGGAACTGGATGAACTCCATGTTCGACACCCGGCAGCCCGCGCGCCACGCCATGGCGATGCCGTCGCCGGTGGCCGTGTCCGGGTTGGTCGTATAAAGATAGACCTTGCCCGCGCCGCCTGCGGCCAGCACCGTGTGCGTGGCGGTGATGGTGTGCACTGCATCGGTGCCGCCGTCGAGCACATAGAGCCCGTAGCAGCGGTTGCCCGGCAGCCCCAGCTTGGCCGACGTGATCAGGTCGATTGCGAACTGGTCTTCGAGGATGGTGATATTGGGATGCTGTCGCGCCTGCTCGGCCAGCGTGGACACCACGGCGTGGCCGGTGGCATCGGCCGCGTGGATGATGCGGCGGCGGCTGTGACCACCCTCGCGCGTCAGGTGGAAACCGAGTTCGGCCTGGTCGTCGCGCGTGAAAGGCACGCCGCGGTCGATCAGCCACTGGATGGCTTCGCGGCCGTGCTCCACGATGAAGCGCGTCGCGTCCTCGTCGCACAGCCCCGCGCCGGCCACCAGGGTGTCCTGGGTGTGCTCGTCGTGGCTGTCGCCCGAGTCGAGCACGGCCGCGATACCGCCCTGGGCCCAGTCGCTGGCCCCCGTCGTCATGGCACGCTTGCTCAGGATGACAACCCGGTGGGTGTCGGCGAGCTGCAGCGCGACGGTGAGGCCGGCCAGTCCGCTGCCGACAATCGCGACATCGTAGTTCATGGTGCAGGAGGACCGCTTCGGGGGCAAAGCGTGTGGGGGAAAGCTGGGAAGTCTACACCGGCTTGCCATACTCCTGACATCTTTCCCTTGTCTGACAAGGGTTGCGGCGGGGTGGGCAGCGCCCGGCGCCCCAAAGCAAAAAGCCCCGCGAGGGCGGGGCTTTCGGCTGAAGACCAACGATCAATTACTTGATCTTGGTTTCCTTGTAAGGCACGTGCTTGCGGGCGACGGGATCGAACTTCGAGATCTCCATCTTTTCCGGCATGGTGCGCTTGTTCTTGGTGGTCGTGTAGAAGTGACCGGTACCTGCGGTCGATTCCAACTTGATCTTGTCGCGTCCGCCTTTGCTGGCCATGGTGTACTCCTAATTAGACTTCGCCGCGTGCGCGCAGGTCTGCGAGCACGGAGTCGATGCCTTTCTTGTCGATCAGGCGCAGACCGGCGTTCGAGACGCGCAGGCTCACCCAGCGGTTTTCCGATTCAACGAAGAAGCGGCGGTTCTGCAGGTTGGGCAGAAAACGGCGCTTGGTCTTGTTGTTTGCGTGGGAAACGTTGTTGCCGACCATCGGCGCTTTCCCGGTCACTTGACAGACGCGTGCCATGAAGCACTCCTAAATCTTATTCGTGGACAATGTTCGCAACAGATCAACAAAAGGCGCGCGGGCCCGGACTGCAGCGGATTGGTACTTCAGCGAAACGAACATTATAGACCGGATTCGAGCGGCGAATCAATGCCTTCCGGCAGATTCGGAAGGAGGGTGTTGCGCCGTGCCGCCTGCGTCACGTGAGAGTCGACGCCTGGGGCCGGTCATGTTCAGGGCATCGCGTGGGACGCGATGCGGGCCACACTGTAAAGTGCGGGGCGGCCGATGTCCAGCGCGGCATCGGGGCGGGCCGCGCCGAAAGATTTCCCCCACGGCGTGGCAGGCGGCCCGACGGCGGAAGGGACAGTCGAATACAATGGCGGCTGTTGACCGGTTGACTTCCATGACTCTGCAAATGACTTCGCCGGACGCGGACCGCAGCGGCACGCCCGCGCGCAAGACCGTCCAGGCTGATTCCTTCCTGACCCTTCATTACAGCATTGCCCTCGAGAACGGCACCGAAGTGGTGAGCACGTTCGAGGAAAAGCCCGCCACGCTGCTGCTGGGCCAGGGGCAACTCGCCCCCACGCTCGAGCAGGCGCTGCTGGGCATGCCCGAAGGCGAGCGTGCCACGTATCGCCTGGCGGCCGAACAGGCGTTCGGCCCGCGCAATCCTGAACTGCTGCAGTGGGTCTCGCTGGCCACGCTGCGCGAGAACAGCTCGTTCGAAGAAGAGTACAGCCCCGGCGACCTCGTCGAATTCAACGCGCCCGGCGGCGGCAAGTACGCCGGCGTGCTGAAGGAGTATGGCGACACCGCGGCGCTCTTCGATTTCAACCACCCGCTGGCCGGACAGACCATCCTGTTCGACGTCCAGCTGATCGGAATTCTCTGATGTCTGCCGTGGCCCCCGAATTCACCACCTCCGCCGAAGCGGAAATCCTGATGGCGCAGCCGCGCGGCTTCTGCGCCGGCGTCGACCGTGCCATCGAAATCGTGGAACGCGCGCTGTCGCTGTTCGGCGCCCCGATCTACGTCCGCCACGAAATCGTGCACAACGCCTACGTGGTGGCCGACCTGCGCAAGAAGGGTGCGATCTTCATCGACGAACTCGACGAAGTGCCCGCCGGCTCCACGGTCATCTTCAGCGCCCACGGCGTGTCGAAGGAAGTGCGGGCCGACGCCACGCGCCGCGGCCTGACCGTGTTCGATGCCACCTGCCCGCTGGTGACCAAGGTTCACGTGGAAGTGGGCAAGATGCGCGCCGAAGGCTGCGAGATCATCATGATCGGCCACAAGGGGCACCCCGAGGTGGAAGGCACGATGGGCCAGTCGGAGCAGGGCATGCTGCTGGTGGAGTCGGTCGACGACGTCAACCGGCTCGAGGTGGCAGACCCCTCGCAGCTGGCCTACGTCACGCAGACCACGCTGTCGGTGGACGAGACCGCCGAGATCGTGTCGGCGCTCAAGGCCCGTTTCCCTCAGATCCGCGAGCCCAAGAAGCAGGACATCTGCTATGCCACGCAGAACCGCCAGGACGCCGTGAAGTTCATGGTGCCGCAGGTGGAGGTGGTGATCGTGGTGGGCAGCCCGAACAGCTCGAACTCGAACCGCCTGCGCGAACTGGCCGACCGCCTGGGCGTGCCCGCGTACATGGTGGACGACCCCGAGCAGGTCAAGCCCGAATGGGTGGCCGGCAAGCGTCGGATTGGTCTGACCGCTGGCGCTTCGGCGCCCGAGGCGCTGGCCCAGGCCATCGTCGAGCGTCTGCGGACCTTTGGCGTGAAGAGCGTGCGCGCGCTCGAAGGCGTGGAAGAAAACATGTCGTTCCCGCTGCCGCGCGGGCTGGCCAGCGTGTCGGTGCCCCCGGCCGCTTCGCAGTCCTAAGGCGCCATCTCATCCCGCAGGCAGCGCGCCTCGCGCCGCCTTGCCACTGCCTGGCCACTGCGCAGTGGCTCCCAACGCCCGGCGGCATCGTGCCCGCGGGCGTTTTTGCATCCGGTGATCCCAATTCCCCTGGCCCTATTCAGGCGCGCACGTTGCGCCGTGGTCGCAACCGCACCAGGCCGGTGCGGCTTCAAATCGCCGCGACGCAGACATTTGAAAGCCTGCGGCCGCGCTGAAAGCCATGTTTGTCCGATTATCTGGGGCGGTGGCTGTATGAACACGCAGACAATATCAGGGTAATCCCGGGTGATGGGGTTTTCCCTATTATGGTGCGGCGCTACATTCTGCACATTAGAGTAAGTGCCGGATAATTGGAATGAAATGCCTAATTAATACGGCCGCATTATAGGTGGCGCCAAAGCGGCCTAAAAGATGGGCCAAGCGCCTCCGCAGGCGCCGCAGGCACGATTCTTGAAAGGGTAGGAGACGGGTCCGCCGAGTGGGCGTTGATTGCCCCAATCTGTGCATTGGGGAAATTCCCTAGCTCATTTGGCGGTGAAAGGGTTCAGGTTGTTGCGTCGCGTATTGCATCCGCAAAGAAAGGGGATACAATGCGCGCGTTTCAAATTGAAACTAAACAAAGGCGGTCCAGGGAATACGTCCGGGAGGCGTAGTTTATTTCCCTGTTTTTGTGAATCCTAGGAGATCACTCATGCAATTCACGTTTGCCAAGATTCTGCCGATCGCGGCCGCTGTGGCGCTGGTCGCTGCATGTGGCAAGAAGGAAGAAAAGCCGGCTGATGCGGCAGCATCCGCACCGGCAGCCGCAGCGCCCGCCGCTGCCGGTGGTGGCGAAACCGTCGTCAAGATCGGCCACGCCGCTCCGCTGACCGGCGGCATTGCCCACCTTGGCAAGGACAACGAGAACGGCGCGCGCCTGGCCGTCGAGGAAGTGAACAAGACCGGTCTGGAGATCGGCGGCAAGAAGATCAAGCTGGAACTGGTGGGCGAAGATGACGCCGCCGATCCGAAGACCGGCACCGCCGTGGCCCAGAAGCTGGTGGATGCCAAGGTCGTGGCCGTGGTGGGCCACCTGAACTCGGGCGTGTCGATCCCGGCCTCGAAGATCTACAGCGATGCCGGCATCGTCCAGATCTCGCCGTCGTCGACCAACCCCGACTACACGAAGCAAGGCTTCAAGACCACGTACCGCGTGGTGGCTACCGACGCCCAGCAGGGTCCGGCACTGGCCAACTACGCCGCCAAGAGCCTGCACGCCAAGAGCGTGGCCATCGTCGACGATGCCACCGCCTACGGCAAGGGCCTGGCCGACGAGTTCGAGAAGACAGCGAAGGCCGCTGGCGTGAACGTGGTGGCACGTGAAGCCACCAACGACAAGGCCACCGACTTCAAGGCCATTCTGACCAAGATCAAGGGCAAGAAGCCGGACGTGATCATGTACGGCGGCATGGACGCCACCGGCGGTCCGTTCGCCAAGCAGGCCAAGGAACTGGGCATCGCCTCGAAGATCGTTGGCGGTGACGGCGTCTGTACCGACAAGGTGGCCGAGCTGGCCGGCGATGCCGTGACCAACATCATCTGCTCGGAAGCTGGCCTGGCCCTGTCCAAGATGGAAACCGGCGCCGACTTCGAGAAGCGCTACCAGGCCCGTTTCAACTCGCCGGTGCAGATCTACGCACCGTTCACCTATGACGCCGTCATGGTGGTGGTGGATGCGATGAAGCGTGCCAACTCGGCCGAACCGGCTGCCATCCTGGCCGAAATGCCCAAGACGAACTACAAGGGCGTGATCGGCAACATCGCCTTCGACGAGAAGGGCGACATGAAGGAAGGCACCATCACGCTGTACGAGTACAAGGACAAGAAGAAGTCCGTCCTCGACGTCGTGAAGATGTAATCCGGGGCTTACCGGCCCGACCGAACGGCACCGTGAGTACCTTGCGGTGCCGTTCTTTTTAGTCTCGCCAACGTGTTATCAGCATCCTTACCATGGATGGAACTGGGCGGGCAGCACACCAGCAACTGACTACCACCTACCCGACCTATCCAACATTACCGTCCCTTCCGAGGCATCCACACCATGCCGGCCGGAGCGGGGCTGAAGCAGGAGTTTTCATGGATATCTTTATCCAGCAGATCGTGAACGGTCTGGTGCTCGGCAGCATCTACGCGCTGATCGCACTGGGCTACACCATGGTCTACGGCATTCTGGGCATCATCAACTTCGCTCACGGCGATGTGCTGATGATTGGCGCGCTGACCGCTTTGTCGGCAATCATGGGGCTGCAGAAATTTGCCCCCGGCCTGCCCGAATGGCTGACGCTGGTGATCGCCACGCTGATCGCCATGCCCGTCTGCGCAGTGCTTGCCTATACGATTGAACGCGTGGCTTACCGACCGTTGCGCAACGCGCCGCGGCTGGCCCCGCTGATTACCGCGATTGGTGTCTCGATCATCCTCCAGACCATGGGGATGCTGATCTGGTCGCGCAACCCGCTGACGTTCCCGCAGCTGCTGCCGTCCGAGCCGATCGACATTGGCTCCACCGGCGCCACCATCACCGGCAAGGAAATGGTCATCATCGGCCTGGCCGTGATGGTCATGGCCGGCCTGCTGGCCCTGGTGAACCGCACCAAGCTCGGCCGCGCCATGCGCGCCACCGCCGAGAACCAGAAGGTGGCGGGCCTGATGGGCGTGAACCCCAACTTCGTGATTTCGGCCACGTTCATGATCGGCGCCACGCTGGCAGCGCTGGCGGGCGTGATGATGGCCACCAACTACGGCAATGCCCACTTCTACATGGGCTTCATTCCCGGCCTGAAGGCGTTCACCGCCGCGGTGCTGGGCGGCATCGGCAACCTGGCCGGCGCCATGGTGGGCGGCATGCTGCTGGGCCTGATCGAAGCACTGGGGGCCGGCTACATCGGCGACCTGACCAACGGTGTGTTCGGTTCGAACTACCAGGACGTGTTTGCGTTCATCGTGCTGATTACCGTACTCGTGTTCCGTCCGTCCGGCATCATGGGCGAACGCGTGGCCGACCGCGCCTGAGGAGAGAGAATCCATGAATACCCCGATTCCATCCACGGCCGTGGCCGCGCCGTCGCGCGTACCGGCCAAGACCCTGGCCGCACTGCTGGTGTTCCTGGCGGTGGCACTGTGCGCGCCGTTCTTCGTCCAGTCCTTCGGCGGCAACTACTGGGTGCGCGTGCTCGACTTCGCGCTGCTCTACATCATGCTGGCGCTGGGCCTGAACATCGTGGTGGGCTTTGCCGGCCTGCTCGACCTGGGCTACATCGCGTTCTACGCGGTGGGCGCCTACAGCATGGCGCTGCTCGGCTCGCCGCACCTGGCCAACCAGTTCGAGTGGATCCACCAGCTCTTTCCGAACGGCCTGCATCTGACGATGTGGCTGGTGCTGCCATGCGCGGTGCTGGTGGCGGCCACCTTCGGTGTGCTGCTGGGCGCGCCAACGCTGAAGCTGCGCGGCGACTACCTGGCCATCGTGACCCTGGGCTTCGGCGAGATCATCCGGATCTTCATGAACAACCTGGACCGCCCGGTCAACATCACCAACGGCCCCAAGGGCATCACGGCGGTGGACCCAGTGCACATCTTCGGCTTCGACTTCTCGAAATCGCACGAGATCTTCGGGATGAAGTTCACGCCGGTGTTCATGTACTACTACCTGCTGGTGTTCCTGGTCATCGTGATCGTGTTCATCTGCCTGCGCTTGCAGAACTCGCGTATCGGCCGCGCCTGGGTGGCCATTCGTGAAGACGAGATCGCGGCCAAGGCGATGGGCATCAACACCCGCAACATGAAGCTGCTGGCCTTTGCCATGGGCGCGTCGTTCGGCGGCGCATCGGGCGCGGTGTTCGGGGCCTTCCAGGGCTTCGTGTCGCCGGAATCGTTCACGCTGTGGGAATCGATCTACATCCTGGCCATCGTGGTGCTGGGCGGCATGGGCCATATCCCGGGCGTGATCCTGGGCGGCATCCTGCTGGTGGGTTTCCAGGAACTGCTGCGGGTCATCGCGGAGCCGCTGCAGACCGGCCTGTTCGGCCACGTCGTTGTCGACGCCGAAGTGCTGCGACAACTGCTGTTCGGCCTGGCGCTGGTGGGCGTGATGCTGTATCGCCCGGCCGGTATCTGGCCGTCGCCGCGCAAGGAAGACCGCCCGGTGGTGCGCCGCGCGGGCAGCGTGGGCCGTTTCTGAACAGGAGGACAACATGAGCAATTCCGACTTCCTCCTGTCCGTACAGGGGGTCAACAAGCGTTTCGGCGGGCTGCAGGCCTTGTCCGATGTGGGCCTGCAGATCAAGCCCGGTGAAATCTATGGCCTGATCGGCCCGAACGGCGCCGGCAAGACCACGTTCTTCAACGTGATCACGGGCCTGTACACGCCCGATTCCGGCGAGTTCGTGCTGGGCGGCAAGCCGTACCAGCCCACCGCCGTGCACGAGGTGGCCAAGACCGGTATTGCGCGGACGTTCCAGAACATCCGCCTGTTCGGCGACATGACCGCACTCGAGAACGTGATGGTGGGCCGCCACGTGCGCACCAAGGCCGGCATTTTCGGCGCCGTGTTCCGTCCGCCCGCAGTGCGACGCGAAGAAGAAGGCATCGAAGACATGGCGCACGACCTGCTCGACTACGTGGGCATTGGCAAGTACGCCAATTTCACGTCGAAGAACCTGTCGTACGGCCACCAGCGCCGTCTGGAGATCGCCCGCGCGCTGGCTACCGAGCCGAAGCTGCTGGCGCTGGACGAACCGGCCGCCGGCATGAACGCCACCGAGAAGGTGGAGCTGCGCGGCCTGCTCGAGAAGATCAAGAACGATGGCAAGACCATCCTGCTGATCGAGCACGACGTGAAGCTGGTGATGGGCCTGTGCAACCGCCTGACCGTGCTGGACTACGGCAAGGTCATCGCCCAGGGCCTGCCGCAAGAAGTTCAGAGCAATCCTGCCGTGATCGAGGCCTACCTCGGCGCATCGGCCCACTAAGGCGGGAGAGAAGCAATGCCACAAACGATTCTGAAGATTTCGGGCCTGAAGGTGGCCTACGGCGGCATCCAGGCCGTCAAGGGCGTGGACCTGGAGATCCAGGACGGCGAACTCGTCACGCTGATTGGCGCCAACGGCGCCGGCAAGACCACCACGATGAAGGCCATCACCGGCCTGCAGGGCTGGGCTGGCGGCGACGTCGAGTACATGGGCAAGTCCATCAAGGGCGTGCCCAGCTACACGCTGCTCAAGCAGGGCCTGGCGATGGTGCCGGAAGGCCGCGGCGTGTTCGCGCGCATGACGATCACCGAAAACCTGCAGATGGGTGCGTACACGCGCAACGACGAGGCCGGCATCAAGGCCGACATCGACCGCATGTTCGAGACCTTCCCGCGCCTGAAGGAGCGTGCCAACCAGCTGGCCGGCACGATGTCGGGCGGCGAACAGCAGATGCTGGCCATGGCGCGCGCGCTGATGAGCCAGCCGAAGCTGCTGCTGCTGGACGAACCGTCGATGGGCCTCTCGCCGATCATGGTCGAGAAGATCTTCGAGGTGGTGCGTACCGTGTCGGGGCAGGGCGTGACCGTGCTGCTGGTGGAGCAGAACGCGCGCCTGGCGCTGCAGGCGGCCCACCGCGGCTACGTGATGGAGTCCGGCCTCATCACGATGAGCGGCGACGCCAAGCAGATGCTCGACGACCCGAAGGTACGGGCAGCTTATCTGGGCGAGTAATTTCGCTCGGGCGGTGTGTTCTGCCCTCTCCCACACGGTGGGAGAGGGGAGCTGACCACCTGCTTTGTACGCAGGTCAGGCCAGCTTCTTCAGCAGCTCGCGCAGCATGCCGATCATCTGGTCGATCTCTTCGCGCGTCACGTTCAGCGCCGGCATGAAGCGCAGCAGGTTCGGGCGCGGGGCGTTCAGCAGCAGGCCGGCCGGTGCCATCTCGCGGGCTTCTTCCACGATCTGCGGGCCGATGTCCTTGCCCAGCACCAGCGCGCGCAGCAGGCCTTCGCCGCGTTCGCCGCCGAGGCCGAATTCCTCGCTCAGCTTCAGCAGTTGCTCGCGCAGGTACTGGCCCTTGGCCTGCACGTCGTCCAGGAAGCCCGGCGCCGTCAGTTGCGAGATCACCGAGCTGCCCACCGCCGTCATCAGCGGGTTGCCGTTGTAGGTGCCGCCCTGGTCGCCGGCCTCGAAGCTGGCCACGTCGGCCTTGCACAGCAGCGCCGAGAGCGGTACCCCGCCGCCGATGCCCTTGCCCAGCGTCATGATGTCCGGCTCCACGCCCGACAGCTCGTACGCGAACAGCGTGCCGCAGCGGCCGCAGCCGGTCTGCACTTCATCGACGATGAACAGCAGCTTGTGCTTGTCGGCCAGCGCGCGCAGGCCCTGCATGAATTCGCGGCTGGCCGGAATCACGCCGCCTTCGCCCTGCACCGGCTCCAGCATGATGCCGACGGTCTTGTCGGTGATCAGCTTTTCCACCGAAGCCAGGTCGTTCAGCTCGGCCTTGGGGAAGCCCGGCACCTGCGGCGCGAAGATGGTGTCCCAGCCGGCCTTGCCGGACGCGCTCATGGTCGCCAGCGTGCGGCCATGGAAGCTGTGGTCCATCGTGATGATTTCGTAGGCGCCGTTCTTGTGCTTGCGGCCCCATTTGCGCGCCAGCTTGATTGCGCCCTCGTTGGCCTCGGCGCCGCTGTTGGCGAAGAAGACCTTGTCGAAGCAGCTGTTGTCGGTCAGCTGCTTGGCCAGCTTCATCATCGGTTCGTTGTAGAACGCGGGGCTCGGGTTCAGCAGCTTGCGCGCCTGCTTTTCCAGCGCCTCGATCATGCCCTCGTTCGAGTGACCCAGCGAGTTGACCGCCCAGCCCTGCACGAAATCCAGATAGCGCTTGCCGTTATGGTCCGTCAGCCACGAGCCCTTGCCTTCGGTGAAGACCAGTTCGGGGCGGTTGGTGATGTACATCAGCGATTGGACGGGATACTCAGCAAATGCCATGGCGGACTCCTGGGGTCGGCATGAAACGATGGACGGACAAAAGCAAAAAGCCACGGGGGTTGCCCGTGGCTTGTTGACCTGAACAGACGCTGTCTACGGTCAGCCGCGCGGCACCCCGGAGGGGAGCGACGTACGTGCGCGGCGTCGGATCATGGCGGTGTTCATGGCGGCCAATATAAGACGCATGCGTCCGGGTGTCAAAGCGAAATTTGGCAGACCCGGGTGGCATTGTTGTGTCGGCGGAACGGACGACGCCGGCGCTCAGGCGGCCCCGGCCGGGTGCAGATCGGCCTCGGACGTGAACGAATCGGCGAAGAACGCGTCCTCGTGCAGCTTGCACTGGGCCGTGAAATCGGTGCGCGCCGCGTTGACCATGACCGGGGCGCCGCAGGCATAGACCTCGTGGTTCGACAGGTCCGGATGGTCGGCCATCACGGCCTGGTGAACAAAGCCGGTGCGGCCTGCCCAGTTGTCGGCGTCGGTGGCGTTGGACACCACGGGCACGTACTGGAAGTTCGGCAGGTCGCGCGCCCACTGCTCGCACAGCGCGTGCATGTACAGGTCCGCCGGACGGCGGCCACCCCAGTACAGCGTCATCGGGCGCGTGATGCCGGTGTAGGCGGCGTGCTCGACGATGGCCTTGATCGGCGCGAAGCCGGTACCGGAAGCCAGCAGGATGATCGGCTTGTCCGAGTCCTCGCGCAGGAAGAAGCTGCCCAGCGGGCCTTCGAAGCGCAGGATGTCGCGCTCCTTCATGGCCGGCATGCCTTCCCTGGCGCCGAACACGTAGTCGGTGAACGCGCCGCCCGGCATGTGGCGGATGTGCAGTTCGATCGGGCCTTCCTCGTGCGGCGGCGTGGCAATCGAGTAGCTGCGGCGCTTGCCGTCGCGCAGCAGGAATTCCACGTACTGGCCGGCCAGGAACTGCATGCGCTCGGTGGCGGGCAGTTGCAGCTTGATGGCGATGACGTCGTCGGCCAGGCGCTCGATGGTGCTGACGCGGCACGGAATCTTCTTGATGGGGATGTCGCCGGCGCCGTGTACTTCGCGGCATTCGATCGTGATGTCCGAGGTGGCGTTGGCGCAGCAGAACAGCGCACGGCCCTCGGTCTTTTCCTGGGCCGACAGCGCCGACGCGGCGTGGTCGCCCTGGTTGATCGTGCCTTCGACGACGCGGCCCTTGCAGGACCCGCACGCGCCGTTCTTGCAGCCGTACGGCAGGCCGATGCTATGACGCAGCGCTGCGCCAAGGATGGTTTCGTCGGCGGCCACTTCGAACTTGTGGCCACTCGGCATGACGGTAACTTGATAAGCCATAATCGCGTCTATGAACCAGATTCTGTCGCCGCAAGCGGCGTTGTCTTCCCCGCAGGGAATTCCACAGGGTGCGCGGCGCCGGCGGTTGGGCCGCCCGCGCCTGTTGATCGTTGGCTGCGGCGACGTTGGCACGCGCATCCTGCGCCTGCTGGCCACGCGCATGCGTGTGTTCGCCGTCACTTCACAGCCGTCGCGCCGCGCCGAACTGCGCGCGGCCGGTGCGGTGCCGCTGGTGGCAGACCTGGACCGGCCCGCCTCGCTGGCGCGCCTGTCCGGCCTGGCGGACCGGGTCATGGACCTGGCGCCGCCACCGGGCCTGGGCCAGGGCGATCCGCGTACGCGCGCCTTGCTTGCGGCACTGCGGCGCACGGCATGGCGCCGGGCACGCATGACACGCCTTGGCGCCGGTTCCGGCGAGGCCGCCATTCTACCCGAGCGAGGCTGGCACCGGGCGTTTGAGGCGTCGGCCCGGCACCGTGCCGCCGGGGCCTTCATCTATGCCAGCACCACGGGTGTGTACGGCGACCGGGGCGGCGCGCGCGTGCAGGAATTCCACGCGGTGCGCCCGCAGACGGCACGGGCCCGCCGCCGCGTGGCGGCCGAGTCCGCCGTGCGCGCGTTTGGCCGCGAGGCCGGCTGGCGCGCCAGCATCGTGCGGATTCCGGGCATCTATGCCGAAGACCGCCTGCCGATTGCCCGGCTCAACAAGGGTACGCCGGCGCTGGCCCCGCAGGACGACGTTTACACCAGCCACATCCACGCCGACGACCTGGCCCGCACGATGATCGCGGCGCTGTGGCGCGGCCGGCCCCAGCGCGTGGTGCATGCCAGTGACGACACCGAACTGCGCATGGCCGACTATTTCGACCTCGTGGCAGACCGCAAGGGCCTGCCGCGCCCGCCGCGCATTTCGCGGCAGCAGGCCCGCGACACCATCGATCCCACACTGCTCAGCTTCATGAGCGAGTCGCGCCGGCTGGACAACCGCCGTCTCAAGCGCGAACTGCGGCTTCGGCTGCGTTATCCCACCGTCACTTCGTTCTTCGACCGTTAAGGCGCTGGTGCCGGGGCGGTCTCCGCCCACCCGCCACCGACGGTGTTACCCATGTTTCCGAACGCCCGGCCTTGCGCCGGGCACGTCGCTTGCATAAGCACTCCCGCTGCATTCCTGTATAGACAAGTTGGTGCGCCGGCTCCGCCCGGACCCCGCCATGCGAGTCGCTACGGTGCGCGCCTGGCGCGCCATGCACCCGAATGGCGCCACCCGAGCGGGTTCCGTATGCCGCACAGCGCCGCCCGGCTCAGGTAAACCCCGGGTTTGACTTGTATATACAGGATTGCTAGATTGCCCGTCAGGCCGAGCGCGGTACAGCGCCGCCCTGGTCCAGGAGACGGGACCGCCATCCAGAAGACCCCAACGGGAGCCGACAGCATGAAGCTGCACCGCCGCGCCGCATTGACCCTTTCCACGTTTGCCATTGCCCTGGCGGCTTCCGCCGCCCACGCCCAGAACACGCCGGTGACCCTCGGCATGAGCGGCTGGACCGGCTTCGCGCCGCTGACGCTGGCCGACAAGGCCGGCATCTTCAAGAAGCATGGCGTGGATGTGGAGATCAAGATGATTCCGCAGAAAGACCGGCATCTGGCGCTGGCTTCCGGTGCGATCCAGTGCGCGGCCACCACGGTGGAGACCCACGTGGCCTGGAACGCCAACGGGGTGCCGATCACGCAGATCGTGCAGCTCGACAAGTCCTACGGCGCCGACGGCCTGGCCGTGCGCGGCGACGTGAAGACCTTTGCGGACCTGAAGGGCAAGACGATCGGCGTGGATGCGCCGGGCACCGCGCCGTACTTCGGGCTTGCCTGGATGCTCAAGAAGAACGGCATGACGCTCAAGGACGTCAAGCTCACCACGCTGTCGCCGCAGGCGGCCGCGCAGGCCTTCGTGGCCGGCCAGAACGACGGCGCGATGACCTACGAGCCGTACCTGTCCACGGTGCGCGCCAATCCGGAGCGCGGCAAGATCCTGGCGACTACGCTCGACTACCCGATGGTGACCGACACGCTGGGCTGCGCGCCGAAATGGCTCAAGGACAACCCCAAGGCGGCCCAGGCGCTGGTGGACAGCTACTTCGAGGCGCTGGAGATGATTCGCAAGGAGCCCGAGAAGTCGAACGAGATCATGGGCACGGCGGTCAAGCAGACCGGCGAGCAGTTCGCCAAGTCGTCGGCGTACCTGCGCTGGCAGGACAAGGCCGCGAACCAGAAATTCTTCGCGGGCGAGCTGGCCAGCTTCAGCAAGGAAGCGGCCGATGTGTTGAAGGACATCGGCGTGATCCGCCAGGTGCCCGATGTCACGGCGCTCTATGACGCCCGGTTCCTCAAGTAAGCGGGAGGCCGCCATGTCGCAAGCCTCGACCACCACCCGCGCTCCGGCGCCCATCGTCACGCAGGTGGCAGACCGCGCGCCGCGCGCACGGCATCCGTGGCTGTCGCCGCTGGTGCCGGTGTCGTCGCGCACGCGCTGGATGCTGGGGCTGTCGTTCTTCATCGCGTTCTTCGGCCTGTGGGCCGTGGTGACGCTGGGCCGCTTCGTGCCGCGCACGTTCCTGGCCGATCCGCTGACGATGGCGCAGGAAGGCTGGCTGCTGTTCACGCAGTACGGTTTCATCGGCGATATCGGCATGACCGTGTGGCGCGTGGTGGGCGGCTTCGTGCTGGCCGCGGTGCTGGCCGTGCCGCTGGGCATCTTCATGGGCGCGTACAAGGCGGCCGAAGCGTTCTTCGAGCCGTTCGTCTCGTTCTGCCGCTACCTGCCGGCGTCGGCGTTCATCCCGCTGCTGATCCTGTGGGCCGGCATTGGCGAGACGCAGAAGCTGCTGGTGATCTTCATCGGCTCGTTCTTCCAGATCGTGCTGATGGTGGCGGTGACGGTGGGCGGCGCGCGCAAGGACCTGGTGGAGGCCGCCTACACGCTGGGCGCCACGCCGCGCGGCATCGTGCGCCGCGTGCTGATTCCGGGCGCCGCGCCCGAGATTGCCGAAACGCTGCGGCTGGTGCTGGGCTGGGCCTGGACCTACGTGATCGTGGCCGAGCTGATCGGTTCGTCCTCGGGCATCGGGCACATGATTACCGACAGCCAGGCGCTGCTGAACACCGGGCAGATCATCTTCGGCATCATCGTCATCGGCTGCATCGGGCTAGTGTCCGATCTGGTCTTCAAGCTGGCCAACCAGCGCCTGTTTCCGTGGAGTTCAATCAAATGAGCGCGCTGTCGATCCAGCAGGTTTCCCGCACGTTCGACAACCCGCGCGGCGGCAGCACGCAGGCGCTGCTGCCGGTGGATTTCGACGTGCGCGACAACGATTTCGTGACGATCCTGGGGCCGTCGGGGTGCGGCAAGTCCACGCTGCTGCGCATCGTGGCAGGGCTCGACGCGCCCAGCGGTGGCCGCGTGCTGCTCGACGGGCAGCCGGTGGCCGGCCCGGGCGCCGATCGCGGCATGGTGTTCCAGTCGTACACGCTGTTCCCGTGGCTAACGATCGAGCAGAACGTGCGCTTCGGGCTGCGCGAGCGCGGCATGAGCGCGGCCGAGCAGAAGGAGCGCAGCGATTTCTTCATCGCCCGCGTGGGCCTGAAAGGCTTCGAGCAGCACTACCCGAAGCAGCTCTCGGGCGGCATGCAGCAGCGCACGGCCATTGCGCGCGCGCTGGCCAACGACCCCAAGATCCTGCTGCTCGACGAGCCGTTCGGCGCGCTGGACAACCAGACGCGCGTGCTGATGCAGGAGTTGCTGCTCGGCATCTGGGAGTCGCACCGCAAGACGGTATTATTCGTGACGCACGATATCGACGAGGCCATCTTCATGGCCAACCGCGTGGCGGTGTTTTCCGCGCGGCCCGGTCGGATCAAGAGCGAGATCGCGGTGGACTTTGCCCATCCGCGCCATTACACGATCAAGACATCGCCCGAGTTCTCCGCGCTCAAGGCGCGGCTCACCGAGGAGATTCGCGCCGAGGCCATGGCTTCGGCCGAACATTGAACGGGCGACCGCAACAAGCCATGAATGCCTCCGCCAACCCGGCACCTTCCGCCTCCACCGCACCGGCCGCGCTGTACCAGCAGGTCAAGGAATACATCGCGCGCCAGATCCAGAGCGGCGCGTGGCAGCCCGGTGACCGCGTGCCGTCCGAACAGGAGCTGGTGAACCGGTTCTCGGTGTCGCGCATGACAGTCAACCGCGCGCTGCGCGAGCTGTCGGAGCAGGGCAGGGTGGTGCGCGTGGCCGGCGTGGGCACGTTCGTGGCCGAGCACAAGCCGCAGTCCACGCTGCTGTCGGTGGTCAACCTGCAGGACGAGATCCGCATGCGTGGCCACGACTATGCCTGCGACGTGATTCTGGTGGAGCGCGTGTCGGCGTCGATCGAGGTGGCGGCCGCGCTGGAGCTGCGCACCGGCGAATCGGTGTACCACTCGATCTGCATCCATCGCGAGGACGGCGTGCCGGTGCAGCTGGAAGACCGCTACGTGAACCCGCGCCTGGCGCCGGACTTCATCACGCAGGACTTTGCCGATACGCAGCCGGGCGAATACCTGCTGCGCAACGTGCCGTATGACCAGGTGGAGCACGTGGTCGATGCCATCGCCGCCACGGCCGAACAGGCCGGGCAACTGGAGATGCCGCTGACCCAGCCCTGCCTACTGCTGACCCGCCGCACCTGGACGAACGGGGTGCCCGTGACGTTCGTGCGCTGCCTGCATCCAGGCAACCGCTACCGGCTGGGCAGCCGTTTTCGCGCCGACGGCAATCCCGCCTTCGGCTGAGGACCTGTGCCCGGGGCTGGCCAGAAGCCGGCCCACGGGTTTATTTTTCGACTAACCTGTATAGACAGGCTAATACAACATAAGACGTGCACGATGACTCCTGATCCCCGCTCCCTCCTGACCCTGAACCCCGGCCATGTCTCGCTGGACGATCTGCGCCGCATCTACCGTGGCGAGGTGCGCCTGGCCATGGCCAACGCCGCCTGGGCCGGCGTGCGTGCCGCACAGGCCACGGTGCAGGACATCATCGACGCCGACGCCGTGGTCTACGGCATCAACACCGGGTTTGGCAAGCTGGCCCAGTCGCGCATTGCGCATGACAAGCTGGCCGAACTGCAGCGCAACCTGGTGCTATCGCACAGCGTGGGCACCGGCGCCGACCTGCCGGCCGATACGGTGCGCCTGATCCTGGCCATCAAGGCCGTGAGCCTGGCGCGTGGCCATTCGGGTGTGCGGCCGGAACTGATCGAGGCCCTGCTGGCGCTGGCCAATCACGGTGTCTCGCCGTGCATCCCGGCCAAGGGCTCCGTGGGTGCCTCGGGCGACCTCGCGCCGCTGGCGCATATGTCGTGCACGCTGATTGGCGTGGGCGACGTGATGATCGACGGCCGCCGCGTGCCGGCCGCGCAAGGGCTGGCGCGTGCGGGGCTGCAGGCCTTCACGCTGGGGCCGAAGGAAGGGCTGGCGCTGCTCAACGGCACACAGGTGTCCACGGCGCTGGCGCTGGCGGGCCTGTTTGCCGCCGAGGACGCCTTTGCCGCCGGGCTGGTGGCCGGCGCGCTGTCGCTCGAAGCGATCAAGGGCTCGGTCAAGCCGTTCGATGCGCGCATCCACGCGGCGCGCGGCCAGGCCGGACAGATCGCGGTGGCCGGTGCCGTACGCGCCATGCTCGATGGCAGCGAGATCGTCGATTCGCACAAGACTTGCGGCCGTGTGCAGGACCCGTACTCGATTCGCTGCCAGCCGCAGGTGATGGGTGCGTGCCTGGACAACATGACCCATGCCGCACGCATCCTGCGCATCGAGGCCAACGCTGCCTCGGACAATCCGCTGGTGTTCTCGGAGCAGGGCGACGTGGTGTCGGGCGGCAATTTCCACGCCGAGCCGGTGGCCTTTGCCGCCGACATCCTGGCGCTGGCCATCGCCGAGATCGGCGCGATCTCCGAACGACGCCTGGCGCTGCTGCTCGATACTGGGCTGTCGGGCCTGCCGCCGTTCCTGGTGCGCGATGGCGGGCTGAACTCGGGCTTCATGATCGCGCAGGTCACGGCGGCGGCGCTGGCCTCCGAGAACAAGTCGCTGGCGCATCCGTCCAGCGTGGACAGCCTGCCGACGTCGGCCAACCAGGAAGATCACGTGTCGATGGCCACCTACGGCGCGCGCCGGCTGGGCGATATGGCCGCCAACACGGCCGTGATCGTCGGCATCGAGGCCATGGCCGCCGCGCAGGGCATTGAATTCCACCGGCCGTTGAAGTCGTCGCCGCTGGTGGAGCAGGAACTGGCCCGCATCCGCGGCCGCGTGGCCTTCGTCGAGCAAGACCGCTATCTGGCGCCCGACATCGAGGCGATGAAGCAATGGGTGGTGCAGGGCGACGCCGGCGCAGGCTGGCCCGCCGCCGTGAGGGAGATCTTGCCGACCAATATCGCTGTTTGATACGACCCGCCCTCTCCCCCGCCCCCTCTCCCGCACGCGGGAGAGGGGAGAAAAACCAGGGGCGATCCACCACAGTGTGGGTTGGCTCCCCTCTCCCGCCTGGCGGGAGAGGGGCCGGGGGAGAGGGAAAGCGCTTCCCCAACCGACCAGCCTTCGCACATACCGAGACACGACCATGAACGCCAACGAACACCAATTCACCGACACCCCGCGTGGCCAGCGCGAAATCCGCGCGCCGCGCGGCAGCCAGCTGCACTGCAAGAACTGGCTCATCGAAGCCGCCTACCGCATGATCCAGAACAACCTGGACCCGGACGTGGCCGAGCGCCCGCAGGACCTCGTGGTCTATGGCGGCATCGGCAAGGCCGCGCGCAACTGGGAATGCTTCGACGCCATCCTCGACAGCCTGCGCCGCCTGGGCGAGGACGAGTCGTTGCTGGTGCAGTCCGGCAAGCCGGTGGGCGTGTTCCGCACCCACGCCGACGCGCCGCGCGTGCTGATTGCCAACTCGAACCTCGTGCCGCACTGGGCCACGTGGGACAAGTTCAACGAACTCGACCGTGCCGGCCTGATGATGTTCGGCCAGATGACGGCCGGCTCGTGGATCTACATCGGCACGCAGGGCATCGTGCAGGGTACGTTCGAAACCTTCGTCGAGGCGGGCAACCAGCACTACAACGGCGACCTGACCGGCAAGTGGATTCTCACGGCGGGCCTGGGCGGCATGGGCGGCGCGCAGCCGCTGGCCGGCGTACTGGCTGGCGCGTGCGTGCTGGCCATCGAGTGCCAGGAGTCGCGCATCGACTTCCGCATCCGCACGCGCTACCTGGACAAGAAGGCGACGACCATCGACGAGGCGCTGGCGATGATCGCCGAGGCAACCAGCAAGGGCCAGGCCATCTCGGTGGGCCTGCTCGGCAACGCGGCGGAAATCGTGCCGGAACTCGTGCGCCGCGCGCAGGCCGGCGGCATGCGTCCGGACATCGTGACCGACCAGACCTCGGCGCACGACGTGATCAACGGCTACCTGCCCGAAGGCTGGACCGTGGAACAGTGGGAAGACCTGCGTGTGCGCGATCCGAAGGCGGTGGAAGCGGCGGCCCGGCAATCGATCGTCAAGCACGTGCAGGCCATGCTGGCGTTCCAGCAGATGGGCGTGCCGACGGTGGACTATGGCAACAACATCCGCCAGGTGGCATTCGAAGAAGGCGTGCAGAACGCGTTCGACTTCCCGGGCTTCGTGCCGGCCTATATCCGTCCGCTGTTCTGCCGGGGCAAGGGGCCGTTCCGCTGGGTGGCGCTGTCGGGCGACCCCGAGGACATCTACAAGACCGATGCCAAGATGAAGGAGCTGTTCCCGGACGACAAGCCGCTGCATCGCTGGCTCGACATGGCGCGCGACCGCATCGCATTCCAGGGCCTGCCGGCGCGCATCTGCTGGGTGGGGCTCGACGAGCGCCATCGCGCCGGTCTGGCGTTCAACGAGATGGTGAAGAACGGTGAACTCAAGGCGCCGGTGGTGATTGGCCGCGATCACCTCGACTGCGGCTCGGTGGCGTCGCCGAACCGGGAAACGGAAGCCATGCGCGATGGCTCCGACGCGGTGTCCGACTGGCCGCTGCTCAACGCGCTGCTGAACACGGCCGGCGGCGCCACGTGGGTCAGCCTGCATCACGGCGGCGGCGTGGGCATGGGCTTCTCGCAGCATTCGGGCGTGGTCATCGTCTGCGATGGCACCGACGCCGCGGCCAAGCGCATCGAGCGAGTGCTGTGGAACGATCCGGCCACCGGCGTGATGCGTCATGCCGACGCGGGCTACGACATCGCGATCGACTGCGCCCGGGAGAAGGGGCTCGACCTGCCGATGGTGAAGCGCTGATGACGGCAACGAAGTTCGCGCTCGACGCGATCGCGCCCACGCCGTGGAAGAACGGCGGCGGCACCACGCGGGAGATTGCCGTGTGGCCGCCGGGCGCCGACATGCACGCGTTCGACTGGCGCATCAGCGTGGCCGACATCGCCGCGGACGGGCCGTTCTCGGCCTTCCCCGGCATCGACCGCCAGATCGTGCTGATCAACGGGGCCGGCGTGCACCTGCAGGCGCATGACGACTCGTTCTGCCACAAGCTCGTGCGCGTGGGCGAGCCGTTTGCGTTCGCGGGCGACACCGCCGTGCACGCCGCGCTGCTGGACGGCCCCACGCGCGACTTCAACGTGATGACACGCCGCGACCGCTGCCGCGCCGAAGTCAGGCTGATGCGGCAGCCCTTCACGGCCGTGCCGTCCGACGCCACCGTGCTGGTGCTGGCCCTGCGCGGCACGTGGGACACCAGTGCCGGCATGCACCTGGCCGAGGGCGAGGGCATACTGATGCCGGCCGGCACACCGGCCGTCACGCTGTATCACGCCGAACTCTCCGCGCTGTGCCTGCGCGTGAGCTTGCATGTGAGCCAGGACAAGGAACAGGATCGATGAATATCCACGACGCGCCATCCGCCGACGGCGTGTGGCATCACTGCCATCTGCTGCCCGACGCCAACCCCGGCCAAGCCGTGCGTGACGCCGCACTGGTGATCGAGCACGGGCGCATCGCCTGGCTGGGCGCGCTGGCGGATCTGCCCGATGCCTATCGCCAGCGCGACCGGCACGATGCCGGCGGCGCGTGGATCACGCCGGGCCTGGTCGATTGCCACACGCACCTGGTCTACGGCGGCCAGCGCGCCGATGAATTTGCCATGCGCCTGGCGGGTGCCAGCTACGAGGACATCGCCCGTGCCGGAGGCGGCATCGTCTCGACGGTGCGGGCCACGCGCGAAGCCGATGAAGCCACGCTGTTCGCGCAGGCGGCGGTGCGGCTGCGGGCCTTGCTCGCCGAAGGCGTGACCACCATCGAGATCAAGTCGGGTTACGGCTTGTCGCTGGACGCCGAGCGCAAGCAATTGCGCGTGGCCCGCCAGTTGGGCGAGGTCTTTGGCGTGAACGTGCACACCACGTTCCTTGGCGCCCACGCGTTGCCGCCCGAGTACGCGGGGCGCGCCGATGACTACATCGACCTGGTCTGCGACACGATGCTGCCGGCGCTGGCCGGAGAAGGGCTCGTCGATGCCGTCGACGCCTTCTGCGAGGGTATCGGCTTCTCGCCGGCGCAGACCGCGCGCGTGTTTGAGGCGGCGGCCCGGCACGGCCTGCCCGTCAAGCTCCATGCCGAGCAACTGAGCAACCTCGGCGGCGCGGCACTGGCCGCGCGCCATCGCGCGCTATCGGCCGATCATCTCGAACACCTCGACGAAGCCGGCGTGGCCGCCATGGCCGAGGCCGGCACCGTCGCGGTGCTGCTGCCCGGGGCCTACTACTTCCTGCGCGATACGCACCTGCCGCCGCTGGCGCTGCTGCGCCAGTACGGTGTGCCGGTGGCCATCTCCACCGATCACAACCCAGGCACGTCGCCCACCACGTCGCTGCTGCTGATGATGAACATGGCCTGCACGCTGTTCCGCATGACGGTGCCCGAGGTGCTGGCCGGTGTGACCGTCCACGCGGCCCGCGCGCTCGGCGCGGCCGACCGGCATGGTCTGCTGGCGGTGGGCCGTGCCGCGGATTTCGCGCTGTGGCAGGTGGCATCGCCGGCCGAGCTGGCCTACTGGTTCGGCCGTAACCCGTGTGCCGGCATGGTGCGGCAGGGCAGGGTGTTCCGATGAGCGCCGGTCAACTGTTCGCGCGCCACGCGCTGCTGCCCGCCGGCTGGGCGCGCGACGTGCTGCTGGCCTGGGATGCCCAGGGGGTGTTCACCGCCGTTACGCCAATTGGGTCGCCTGGGGCGGACGTGGTGCCCGATGCATCGGTGCCGCACGCGGCGGGGCCGGTGCTGCCGGGCATGCCGAACCTGCATTCGCACGCATTCCAGCGTGGCTTTGCGGGGTTGACCGAATACCGCAGCGTGACGCACGACGACGACCCGGCTGGCGGCGACTCGTTCTGGAGTTGGCGCGTGCTGATGTACCGCTTCGCGCTGCGGCTCACGCCCGATGCGCTCGAAGCCATCGCCACGCAGCTGTATATCGAGATGCTGCGCGCCGGCTACACCAGCGTGTGCGAGTTCCACTACGTGCATCACGATCCCGACGGCAAGCCGTATGCCGACCGGGGCGAGATGTCGCTGCGGCTGCTGCGCGCGGCGCAGACAGCCGGCATCGGCATGACGCTGCTGCCCGTGCTGTACCAGACCGCCGGGTTTGGCGAGAAGCCGGCGCAGCACGACCAGCGCCGCTTCCTGCACGACACCGAGGCCATGCAGGCGCTGCTGCAGAAGCTCGCGCCGCATTGCGCCGCCTATGGCGCGCGGCTGGGCCTGGCGCCGCATTCGCTGCGCGCGGTGCCGCCCCACAGCCTGGCGCAGGCCGTGGCCGCGCTGCACGCCATGGACGCCGGCGCGCCCGTGCACATCCATATCGCCGAACAGCAGAAGGAGGTGGACGACTGCCTGGCCACGTATGGCGTACGCCCCGTGCAATGGCTGCTGGACCACGCGCCGGTGGACCAGCGCTGGTGCCTGGTGCACGCCACGCACATGGACTGGGACGAGCGGCGCCGGCTGGCCGCAAGCGGCGCGGTGGCCGGCATCTGCCCGACCACCGAAGCCAATCTGGGCGACGGCGTGTTCGAGGCCGCGCCCTACCTGGCGCAGCAGGGCTGGTGGGGCATCGGCTCGGACAGCCATGCCAGCGTCAGCGCGGCCGAGGAACTGCGCACGTTCGAATACGGCCAGCGCCTGGGCCTGCAGCGCCGCAACGTGCTGGCGTCGGCCACGCATCCGCAGGTGGCCGACCGGCTCTGGCTCGAAGCGGTGGCCGGCGGCGCGCGCGCGGCGGCGCGGCCGGTGGGCGGGCTGGCGGTGGGCCAGCGGGCCGACTTCCTGGCGCTGGACGGCCAGCACCCGACGCTGGCCGGCCTCGATGGCGCGCAGGCGCTGTCCAGCTACGTGTTCGCCAGTCACGGGCATGAGACACTAGCGGAGGTTCGCACGGGCGGCACGTGTCGCGTGCAGCACGGCGCGCATCCGCAGCAGGCGGACGCCGGCCGGCTGTTCGCCGAGGCACGCGCCCGCCTGCTGGCCGATTAGACGACTTCAAGGCAGCCCCCCGAGACAAGATGTCCTCCTTCACCACCGATATTCCCGCTTTCACGCTGCATCGCGGCACGCGCCCGTTGCTGGTATCGATGCCGCACGTCGGCACCCACCTGCCCGCCGGGCTGGCCGAGCGCCTGACGCCCGAGGCGCGCACGGTGCCCGACACCGACTGGCACATGGATCGCCTGTACGACTTCGCCCGCGAGCTGGGCGCGTCGATCCTGATGGCCACGCATTCGCGCTACGTGATCGACCTGAACCGTCCGCCCGACAATGCCAACCTGTATCCGGGCCAGGACACCACGGGCCTGTGCCCCGTCGATACGTTCGACAAGACCCCGGTCTACGCCGACTGCGCGAGCGGCCCCGACGACGCCGAGATTGCCCTGCGGCGCGGCGCGGTCTGGCATCCGTACCACAACGCCCTGCAGGACGAACTGAAGCGCCTGCGCGCCGAGCACGGCACGGTGGCACTGTGGGACGCGCACTCGATCCGCTCGGTGCTGCCGCGCTTCTTCGAAGGCAAGCTCACCGACTTCAATCTGGGCTCGGCCGATGGCAAGAGCTGCGACGCCGCGCTGGCCCAGGACGTGGTGGAGATCGCCAAGGCCGTGCCGAACCATACGGCCGTGCTCAATGGCCGCTTCAAGGGCGGCTATATCACGCGCCAGTACGGCAACCCGGCCGAAGGCGTGCATGCCATCCAGCTGGAGCTGACGCAGTCGGCCTACATGGAAGAGGTGTACCCGTTCGCGTACGACGCCGCCAAAGCCGCCAACGTGCAGCCCGCCATCCGCAAGATGCTGGAAACGGTGCTCGGCTTCGTCGAGTCGCGCTGAAGCAGGCATGGTTTGCTCTCCCACAGGTGGGAGAGGGAAGCGAAAACGTTGGCCTTGGGCTTCGTCGAGTCGCGCTGAAGCGGGCATGGTTTGCTCCCCTCTCCCGTACGCGGGAGAGGGGCGGGGGAGAGGGCAGGCCGCATCAAGATGCGACTAGCGGCAATTCGAGCCGCCAGGCCCTCTCCCCCAACCCCTCTCCCACAGGTGGGAGAGGGGAGCGAAAACCGCGGGCGGGCTAGTTCCTGCGCTGACGCTCCCTATTTTTTCGTCACGTTCTTGTTGGCCTTGCTGCCGGTGGCCTCGTTGTAGCGTTCCACGTATTCCTCGAACAGCTTGCGGATCGACTTGCCGATCTTGGCGTAGTCCGATTCATTGAGGTTGGCCAGCGACACGCGGCCAGACGGGTGCCGGGTGCCAAAGCCCCGGCCCGGCAACAGCACCACGCCGGCTTCCTCGGCCAGCCGGAACAGCAGTTCGGTGGGCTCGGCGGAGGCCAGCACCCATTTCACGAACTCGGGCCCCAGCGCCTTGCCGCCCAGCTGCTCGATGTCGAGCAGCGTGTAGTAGTCCACCACGTTCGGGTCGGCCGTATCTTCCGGTGCGATGCCGATCTCGCGGAACAGCGCGGCCTTGCGGCTGCGGATCAGCCGCTTCATCGCCTGCTTGTACGCGTCGGGCGTGTCCATGAGCGAGAACAGCGAGAACAGCACCATCTGCACCTGCTGCGGCGTGGAAAGCCCCGCCGTGTGGTTCAGCGCCACGGTGCGGCTGTCGGCCACGATGCGGTCGATGAACTTGAGCGTGTCCGGCGTGGTCGTGATCGAGTTGTAGCGCTTGTGCAGCTGCTGGCGCTGGTCCTCGGGCAGCGCGGCCAGCTTCTCGTCGAAGATGTTGTCGCGGTGCGTGGCGATCACGCCGAGCCGCCAGCCCGTGGCGCCAAAGTACTTCGAGAACGAGTAGACCAGGATCGTGTTGCGCGGGCAGAGCGCGAACAGCGAGACGAAGTCGTCGGCGAACGTGCCGTAGACATCGTCGGTCAGGATGATGAGGTCGGGGCGCTCCTCGATGATCGACGCCAGGTATTCCAGGCTCTCGTCGCTCATCCGCACCGAAGGCGGGTTGCTCGGGTTGACCAGGAAGAAGGCCTTCACGGCGGGGTCGCGCAGCTTGTCCAGCTCCTTGTTCGAGTACTGCCAGCGCGAGTCGGGGTCGGCGTCGATCGACAGTTCCACGAGCTGGTAGTCGTTCAGTTCGGGAATCTCGATGTACGGCGTAAAGATGGGCATGCCCAGCGCGATCTTGTCGCCGGCCTTGAGCAGGTGGTTCTCGCGCATCGAGTTGAACAGGTACGTCATGGCAGCCGTGCCGCCTTCCACGGCGAACAGGTCGAACTCGCCGATGAACGGATGCTTGCCGATCATCTCCTTGCGGATGTACTGGCCGACGATCTGCTCGCTGAGCTTGAGCATGCGGTCCGGCACGGGGTAGTTGCAGGCCAGGATGCCCTCGCACATCTCGTACAGGAAGTCGGCCGCGCTGAGGCCGAGCTGGTCGCGCACGTACGACACGGCGCCGGCCAGGAACTTCACGCCCGGCACTTCCTGGTTCTCGCGCGCGAACAGGTCGAAGCGTTCCTCGATGCCTTCGCGGCGCGGGAAGCCGCCCACGCCCTCGGGCATGTACTGGAACGAGCGCTCCGATTCGCGCATGGCGAACAGGCCCAGCTGCCAGAAGCCGTGGCGCGGCACGGTGGCCAGGAAGTTCGGGTTGCCGCGCCCGGCGTTCAGCATCAGGCGGTTGGCGTCGCTGCTGGCCAGTTTGATCAGCTCGTCCTTGAGTTCGAACGGCGAGAGGCTGGACAGCGTGGAAAGATCCGGTTTGCTCATGGCGTTGCTCCTTTCGGGTATCCGATCGAGGGGGGGCGTCAGACGAAGCCGACGACGAGAGGGCCAAGCAGTGTCAGCAACACGTTGGCCAGGGCGTAGGTGATGGCGAAGGGGACGGTCGGCACGGGGCTCTCGGCCTTGTCGAGGATGCCGCCGAACGCCGGGTTTGCGCTGCGCGAGCCCGACAGCGCGCCGGCCAGCAGCGCGGCGTTGTCGTACTTGAGCACGTAGCGGCCAAACAGCATGGTCAGGAACAGCGGCAGCAGCGTGACCACGGCGCCCAGCAGGAAGATCGTCAGGCCGCTGTGGCGCAGCGTGTCCACCGCCTGCAGGCCAGAGTTGATGCCGACGATGGCCACGAACGCGGCCAGGCCGAAGTCCTTCAGCAGCTGGCAGGCGGCCGTCGGCATGGCGCCGTACATCGGATGCTTGGATCGCGCCCAGCCGAACACCAGCCCGGAGAGCAGCGCGCCGCCGCCGGCGCCCAGCGTCAGTGGGATCGAGCCGATGCGCACCACCAGCAGGCCGATCAGCAGGCCCACCAGCACGCCGGCGCCGAAGTAGACGAAGTCGGTCTTCTCGCTCGGCACCAGTTCATACCCGGCACGCTCGGCGGCGCGCCTGGTGTCGGCGGGGGTGCCGTAGAACGTGATGATGTCGCCGTGCTGGAGCTTCAGGTCGGGCAGGATGGGCAGCGGGTGGTCGTAGCGCTCGATCCGCTCCAGGTACACGCCGTGGCGCATCTCGCGGCCCACGTTGGCCACGATCTCGCCCAGCGGCTTGTTGTTCAGCCCCTTGCGCGTGAACACGGCGCGGCGCGTCTGCATGACCATGCCCATGCCTTCGGCGTCGGCCACTTCTTCGCCGATCACCAGCGCGGTGGGCACCATGGCGTCGCGCCGGCCCACCAGCAGTACGAGGTCGCCCGTTTCGAGCAGGGTGTCCTGGTTGAACTCCATCGGCTTGCCGCCGCGCTGCAGCTTCTCGACGGTGATCAGGTCTTCGCCGCCCACCTCGATATCCTTCACCGTCTTGCCGGCGGCGCCGGTCACGCGGAACAGCCGTCCCACCAGCCGCGGCAGCGCGCCCATCTGGCCCGGGCCGAACTGCGGCAGGCCGCCGTGCATGGCCGCTTCCACCTTCTTTGCATCGGTCTTGAGATCCGAACCCATGAAGCGGGGCAGGATGTTCACGCACACGATGATGGCGCCGAGCGACCCGAACACGTAGGTCACCGCGTAGCCGATGGCCACGTTGGCCTGCAGAATCTTCACCTGGTCCGGCGGCAGGCCCAGCTTGGTGATGGCGTCGCCGGCCGTGCCGATGATGGCCGACTGCGTCATGCCGCCCGCCGCCAGCCCGGCGGCAATGCCCTTGTCGAGGTGGAAGATCTTGGCCAGTACCACCACGGTGATCAACCCGGCCACTGCCATGAACACCGCCATGGCGATCTCGCGCAGCGAGTTGCGGTTCAGCGAGTTGAAGAACTGCGGGCCGCTTTCATAGCCCACCGCGTAGATGAAGACCGCGAACATCACGGCCTTCACGCCGTTGTCGATCTCCACGCCCACCTGGCTGATGATCACGGCCGCCAGCAGCGAGCCGGCCACGCCGCCGAGCTGGAACTTGCCGAACGTGATCTTGCCGATGGCATAGCCGATGGCCAGCGACAGGAACAGCGCTGACTCTGGCGATTTCTGGAAAATGGCATGCAACCAATCCATGGAACCTCCTGTAAAGCGTGACACGGGTGACAGGGGCGCATGCACGGGCGGTGGGGCTGCCCGGCACGCCGGGCACAGCTACTGCGGCGCCATTGCGAGCGCGCCGGCCATGGCCACGGCTATCGGGCCGAGCAATGGCAGCAGGACATTGGAGATGGCGTAGGTAATCGTGTAGCCGATCACGGGCGTGCCGTTGCCGGCGGCATTGGTCAGCGCCATGATGGTGGGCGTGCTGCAATGCTGGCCGGCCACGGCGCCCAGCAGAATCGGCATGTCGAGCTTGAGCCAGCGGTGCCCGATGAACAGCGAGATGGCGGCCGGAATCACCGAGATCAGCACGCCGGCCACCGGCAGGATCAGGCCGTACTTCTCGATCAGGCGCAGCGCATCGGGGCCGGCGGAGAGGCCCACCGCCGCAATGAACGTGGCCAGCCCGAAATCCTTGAGGATCTCGGCGGCGGGCGCGGGCAGCGAGCCCATCAGCGGCAGGCGTGCGCGCAGCCAGCCGAATGCCAGCCCCGAGACCAGGCAGCCGCCGCCCACGCCGAGCGTGAGGTCGGCCTGGCCCACCTTGACGCTCCACGAGCCAATCAGCATGCCAAGCAGCACGCCAATGCCAAGAAAGACGAAGTCGGTGCGGATGGTGGGCGTGACCACGTAGCCGAGTTCCGGCACCACGCGCCGCAGCGCCTCTTCGGGCCCGGACAGCGTCACCACGTCGGCGCGCTTCAGCACGGTTTCCGGCAGCACCGGCACGGCGTGCTGCATGCGCGCGATGCGCGAGACATAGACGCCGCGGCCCATGCCGACGTCCACGGTCTGGCGCAGCCGCGCCAGCGTCAGGCCCACGATCTCGCGCCGCGTGAGCAGCACCGACTGTTCGGCCTGGATCACCGCATCCATGCCGGGCTCCTCCGGCATCTCGGGGCCCATGGCCGCGGCAAACGGCACCATGGCATCGCGCCGGCCCACGGCGAGCACGACGTCGCCGGCGCGCAGCACTTCGTCCGGGGCGGGCCGAAACGTGTCGCCGTCGCGGCGGATACGGCGGATGGTGACGCCCAGCGCCACTTCCTGCTCCGCGTCGAGTACCGTGTGTCCGGCCAGGCCCTCCACGCGCAGCACGCGCGCCACGATCAGCGGCGTGGCGGCCATCTGGTTGTCGGCCATGTCGTTCTGGCCGCCGAGCTTTTGCCACAGGCGCGCGGCCGATTCGCGCAGGTCCTGGCGCAGCAGCCATGGCGCCAGCTGGCTGGTGAACAGCACGATCGAGATCAGGCCGAACAGGTAGGTGACGCTGTACGCGGTGACGATGTTGGTCTGCAGCACACGGATGGCGTCGGCCGGGATTGCCAGCCGCGCAATGGCCTCGGAGGCGGTGCCGATGACGGCCGATTCGGTGGCCGCACCGGCCAGCAGGCCGGAGGCCGTGCCCTGGTCCAGGTGCAGCAGCGGCACGGCAATGGCCAGCAGCGCCAGCAGCACGAAGACTTCCACCAGCGAGAGCACGCCGATGCGCCATTCGCGCGCCACGTTGGCAAAGAACTGCGGGCCGCCGGTGAAGCCCAGGGCAAAGATGAAGAGCGCGAAGGCCACGTTCTTGACGTCGGCATCGAGCCGTACGCCGGTCTGCCCGATCACCAGCGAGGCGATCAGCGTGCCGCAGATGCCGCCCAGCTGGAACGGACCGAAGCGGATCGCGCCCACCGCATGGCCAATGGCCAGCGCCAGGAAGAGCGCAATCTCCGGTTGTCCGGCAAGCAGGGCGGAAACGGATTCCATGACGCGGCGCGGGCCTCCCTATGGCTCATGGCACGCCATGCGGGGGTTCCGCAGGCGTGGGCCATTATCGGCAGGCGGCGCGCCGGCGCGTACTGAAAGCTTTTTAAGGCGTATTAAACGCGGTCGTAATAGCTGGAATGGTCATGTCTGCCGTGCCAATGAAAAAGCCCCGCATGCGCGGGGCCTCGCCATATCGATACACGCCTGACGTCAGGCCGGCAGCTACTTGCCGCTGTTGAGCCGGTCCTGGATATGCTTGGCGCGCGCGTCGGAGCCCGGGTGCGAACTGAGCATGCTGGACTTGCCGCCGTCGAGCTTGGCCAGCTTCTGGAACGCCGTGACCAGCGCCTGGCGGTTGGCACCGTTCTTGGTCAGCAGGTCGAACGAGTAGTCGTCGGCCTCGCTCTCCTGGCGCTGCGAGAACTGCGCGTTGATGAACGTCTCGCCAAGCTCGCCGATTTGTGACGACGACAGCGCGGTCAGCGTGACATTGCCGGTGGAACCGAGCAGGCCGCGCGCGGCGGCCGTGGTGTAGGCCACCTGCATGGCGCGCTTGGTGTGCCCCAGCGCCACGTGCCCGATCTCGTGACCCAGCACGCCGCGCACCTCGTCGTCGGTCATCAGGTCCATCAGCCCGCTGTAGACGCGCACGCAGCCGTTGGCCATGGCCCAGGCGTTGACGTCCTTGGTCATGTAGACCTTGGCATCGAGCGGCAGGCCGGTGTTCTTGAGCCCGTTCATCACGGTCACCAGGCGTTTTGCGTAAGTGCTGTCGGCCGGGGCGACCGCATTCTTCTTGTCCATCTCGGCGCATGACTGGTCGGACAACTGCTTCACGTTGGCGTCGGTCAGCGACGCGGCCGAGAACAGGCTGCCGCCAGCCTGCGTGAGGCTGTCCATGTTGGCGCCGGCGCAACCGGCCAGGAGCGCCGCGCAGCCGGCGGCCGCGGCGATAGCAGTAAGACGATTCATCTCGATTTCCCTGTTTTCCTGTTGGATGGATGTGGTCATGGAGGCGCAGGCTGAAAGCATAAGCAAGCCGTTGCCCTGCGGCCAGTGGTTTATGTCTGACATGATGTTCTGCTGCGTTGCAGCAAAACGTCGGTTCTTTTCGCCCGCTGGCGCCTGTGTGGGCTACCGCACGATCGAGCGCGCTGGCGCACTGATCCAGACGGGCGGCTTTGACTACGCTGAGAAAACGTCAGCGCTGCCACATCGCGCGTGACACCGCCGCAATCGGCGGCCTGTCACATTTGCAGTGTTCCGGCATCTCTGGCGTTTTTCCACGTGGGTGCGAGGCAGGGTGCGGTGACGCCCGGGGGTGGCCGTTCTGTGGCTACGAGCGAGACCGCACATAATTTGCCGTTGGCCTTCGGCACAGTACAGCCGTGGTGGAAGTGAGATGTATTTCCATAAGAACAAAGACAGCGTTGACACTGGGAACGGGGCGGCCGCAAGGCTTGGGCAAGACGGACACGTTTTGCGATGTGGCGCGATGTAACGTATCGAGGCTCCAATTCCGAATTCCGACACCCGGGCCGGGCCGCGGCATTGCGCCGCACCGTGCCCGGCGGCATCACCAAGGAGAACTGGAGAGGTCAACATGCGGAGCCTGATCATCAACGCCGATGACTTCGGATTCGATCCGGAGACCTGTCAGACAACCGTGGACTGTTTCGAGGCGGGGCTGCTGACCAGCGCCACCATCATGGTGGGCTGCGAGGCGTCGAAGCAGGCTTACGACTACGCGCGGCAAAACAGCAAGCGCTTCTCGTTCGGCCTGCACTTCAATATCGTCGATGGCTTCCGGCCCGTGGCCGAGACCAGCACCTCGCTGTGCGACGAAACGGGCGCCTTCCGCGAAAGCGACGACCAGCGCTACGCGGCCATGATCGGCCTGCTGACCCGCGATGAAATCCGCCGCGAGTTCCGGCTGCAACTCGAGGAACTGCGCGACAACTATGTGGAAGTGACACACATCGACAGTCACGGCCACCTGCACAAGTTCCCGTCGATCATCTATTCCCTGCGCCAGGAAATGCGCCGCGCCGGCGTGACGTGGGTGCGTCGCCCGCAGAACATGTTCCTGCGCCCGAACAGCAAGCGGCGCGTGGTGAACAACATGTTCGCGATTCCGTTCTGGGGAATGATGTGCACCGACTATTACTGCGCCGTCGACCAGTGCGACGAGACGTGGTCGAACCGGCTGCCCGGCATCCTGCCCGACGGCCTCACCGAGGTATCGGTTCATCCCGGCCGCTCCGAGGCATGGCGATATAACGAAGCGGCCCCACTGCTGGACCCGCAGGAACTCGACAAGGCGTTGAAGTCGGCAGGCATTGCGCTGACGCGGTATCGGGCCTGGGCTTGATGGACGCTCAGGGACGCTGAGGGAAGCTGGGAGATTGCCAGGGGCTGGCTTGCTGCCTGCGCGAAAGCCGCGCGTCTTTCGCGGCGCCTTTGCGAGAACTGCGGGGAATTGCGGGAACTGCGGGAATTGCGAGAAAAGCTGGTGCCCGGGGTCGGACTCGAACCGACACGCCTTGCGGCGGGGGATTTTGAGTCCCCTGCGTCTACCTGTTTCACCACCCGGGCATTGGGCTGGGCGATGGCATGCAATGCCCATCGCGCGACGATGAACCGCGGATTATGCCGCAATTCCCCCACCCGGACAACCGGGGCATCCACGGCGCCTAGCGTCCCCGGCGGGCGTTGGTGGTGCGGCTGCGGTCGTAGAAGCCCGGCGGCTTGCGGGCGATCCAGCGGATGAAATCGGCCATCGTCGGATGGGCGCGCAGCGCGCCCCAGTCGTGGTAGGTGCTGGCCAGCTCGGCTTCGGTGAAGACGGAATGGATTTTCTGATGGCAGACCCGGTGCATGGGTACCACCGCGCGGCCGCCCTGGCTGCGGGGTACGGGGTGGTGCAGGTCGGTGCTGGCGTCGTCCAGCAGCGGTCGGCCGCATAGCGGGCACGTGGCGTTCGCCGGTATCGTTGCCGGGTCTGGCGGACCGAGCTGAAGGGCATTGCCGGCGCGCAGCCGGCGCTTGACGACCATGTGGAATCCAGTGAAATCGGGGTGCCCCGGCAGTTGCGGTAGGATAGCGCGCAACCGCCTACGCGGTGCCGCAGCGATCTCACCGGAGCCGAGAGCCATGTCCGCGCAGCCGACCCTCGATGCCACGCCCACCGCCAGCCTTGCCTCGCTGGCAGCCTTGCCTTCGCAAGACCCCGCGTTTTATGCCCAGGCATACAACAACCGTGCCAATGTGCCGGACAACGCGGTGCACATGGCACGCTGGGCGGCGGATTCGGCGCTGGTGCGTGCCGGCATGGTCACCTATTTCGAGAACCTGGCCTACGGCGATGCCAGTTCGCCACTTGCCAGCACCGAAACGCTCGATTACTTCCCCGCGGCCTCGCATGACGACGAGCCGCCCCCGCTGCTGGTGTTTCTGCACGGCGGGTACTTCCGGGCGCTCGACAAGCGCGATCACAGCTTCGTGGCCAGCGTGCCAACGCGCCGTGGCGTGTCGGTGGCGGTGGTCAACTACGCGCTGTGCCCGGCCGTGACGGTGGAAACCATCGTCTGGCAGGTGATGCAGTCCGTGGCGTGGCTTTATCGTGAAGCCGAGCGGCTGGGACACAATCGCAAACGGATCTTCCTGGCCGGCCATTCGGTGGGCGGCCATCTCGTGACGATGCTGATGGCCGCGCTGTGGCCGCAGTTTGGCGCCGACCTGCCGGTGAACCTGGTCAAGGGCGGCCTGTCGATCAGCGGCCTCTATGACCTGGAGCCGCTACGCCGTGCCGACTTCCTGCAGTCCGACCTGCAACTGACCGAGACCGGCGTGGCGCGGCTCTCGCCGGCGTTCATGGTGCCGGCCACGGACGCACCGCTGATCACGGCCGTCGGCGAGCTGGAATCGAGCGAGTACCACCGTCAGAACGCGCTGATCCGCGCCGCCTGGCCCGCCAATGTGCGCGAAAACGTGGCGCTGCCCGGGCGCCATCATTTCAACGCCATGGATGACCTGATGCGCGAGGACAGCCCGCTGTCGCGCGCGCTGCTGGGGATGATCGCGGGCGTTTGAGCGGGGGGAGTGGACCGCAGCCTCGCGGCAATCAGCCCTTCAGTTCCAGCACCTTGAGCAGCGACGACGTATCGTCCTTGCCCCAGCCCTGATCCATCAGCGTGCCGAGCTGTGCCGCCGTGGCGCGCATGGCCGGCAGGTCCAGGCCGATTTCGCCGGCGATGTCGGCGGCCAGGCCGAAGTCCTTTGCGTGCAGGCGCGACTCGATGCCCGCGCCGAAGTCGCGCGCCACCATCTTCGGGCCCATCATGTCCAGCATGCGGCTGCCGGCGAAGCCCGTGGAGAGCGCCTCGAACACCTTGCCCGTGTCTACGCCCTGCGCGCCGGCAAAGCGCATGGCCTCGGCGATGCCCTCGATATTGACCACCTGCGCAATCTGGTTGCAGAGCTTGGCCACCTGGCCGGCACCGTTGTCGCCGATGTGGGTGATGGTCTTGCCCAGGCACGCCAGCAGCGGACGCACTGTCTCCAGGTTTTCGGCCTTGCCGCCCACCATGATCGTCAGCGTGCCCGCTTGCGCACCCATCGTGCCGCCGGACACCGGGCAGTCGAGCGCTTCGATGCCCTTGGCGGCCAGCGCCTGCGCAATCTCGCGTGTGACGATGGGCGAGATGGTGCTGTGGTCCACGCAGATCGTGCCCGGCGCGGCGCCTTCGATCACGCCATCCTTGCCCAGCAGCACCTCGCGCACGTCTTCCGACGAGGTGACGTTGGTGAACACCACGGCCGCGCCGCGTGCCGCCTCGGCGGGCGTGAAAAATGGCTCGGCGCCGAGTTCGCGCGCCGCGTCGGCGGCCTCGGGACGGCGCACGAATGCGCGCACGGTGTGTCCGGCGCGAATCAGGTGAGCGACCATCGGCGCGCCCATCGCGCCCAGGCCGATAAATGCCACGGTAGTCATCAATGCTCCCTTCTGGTTATTTGTCGCCCGCATAGGCAAATTTGCCGTGGCGGATGGTGCCCATCACCCGGGCGCGCTGATCGAAGCCCTGGTGATCCTGCGGGCCCAGGTTCAACACGCCATTCGGCACGGTCAGGTTCTTCGTGGCTTCGAGCGCGTCGCGCAGCGCGCGGCGGAAGGCCACCGTGCCGGGCTGCGCGCCGCTCTGCAGTGCACGCCGGCTGGCGTCGTCCAGCAACTGCCACGCGCCCCAGGCATCGCCCGCGAACTGCGTCACTGTGTCGGGGCCGTACTTCGCCTCGTAGCGCTTCACGAACTCGAGCGCGACCTTTTTGGCCGGATGGCTTTCCGGCAGTTCGCGGGCCACCACCACCGGGCCCGTGGGAAACAGCGTGCCTTCCACGTCCTTGCCGCCGATACGCAGGAAATCCCACGTGGCAATGCCGTGCGTCTGGTAGAGGCGGCCCTTGTAGCCGCGCTCGTTGAGGGTCTTCTGCGGCAGCACGGCGGGCGTGCCCGAACCGGCCACCAGGATGGCGTCGGGGTTGGCCGACATCAGCTTGAGCACCTGGCCCGTCACCGAGGTGTCCATGCGGCCGAAGCGCTCCTGCGCCACCACGCGCAGGCGTCGCAGTTCGGCCATTTTCGAGAACTCGCGCCACCAGCTTTCGCCATAGGCGTCGTTGAAGCCGATGAAGCCGACCGTCTTCACGCCCTGGTCGGCCATGTGCTGGGCCAGCAGCGACGCCATCAGCGCGTCGTTCTGCGGCATCTTGAAGGCCCAGCGGCGGCGCGTGTCAGTCTGCGGCTCGACGATCGAGGCCGAGGCGGCCAGCGCCACCATCGGGGTCTCGTTCTCGGCCACGGCGTCGAGCGCGGCAATCGCGTTTGGCGTGATGTTCGGGCCGACGATCACGTCGACCTTGTCCTCGGCCATCAGCTTGCGCACGTTCCGCACGGCCGCCGCCGGATCGGTGCCATCGTCCAGCACGATGTACTGCGCGCGCTGGCCGCCCAGTGTCTGCGGCCACAACTGCACCGTGTTGCGCGACGGAATGCCGATGGCCGCCGCCGGCCCCGTGGTGGAGAGGTCGATGCCGACGCGGATGTCGGCATGGGCGGCGCTGGCGAGACACAGCGCGGCGAGCGGCAACAGCAATCCGCGCAGGCGCATGAACAGACTCCTGGAAGGTGACAACGAAAAAGGGTGGTCTTACTTCGCGGCCAGCCGCCAGAGCGACGTCACTTCGGCCTTGCGGGCGGCGAACAGCGGGTCTTCGGCGTCGGTGGACTTCGGATGACGCGGACGGATGTCGGAGCGTCCCAGCACCTTGAGCCCGGCGGCGTCGATCCAGCCCAGCAGTGCCTCGCGCGAGCGCAGGCCCAGGTGTTCGGCGAAATCCGACAGGATCAGCCAGCCCTGGCCGCCCGGCTCCAGGTGGGCCGCCAGTCCGTTCAGGAAGGCGTGCAGCATGCGGCTTTCCGGGTCGAACACCGCATGTTCGATTGGCGAGCTGGGGCGTGCCGGCACCCAGGGCGGGTTGCAGACAATCAGCGGCGCGCGGCCGGCGGGGAACATGTCGGCTTCAATGATTTCCACCTGGCCGTCCAGGCCCAGGCGCGCGATGTTCTCGCGCGCGCAGCCCAGCGCGCGGGCGTCCTGGTCGGTGCCCACCACGCGCTTCACGCCACGTTGCGCCAGCAGCGCGGCCAGCACGCCGGTGCCGGTGCCGATGTCGAAGGCCAGGGCCGTGCTGGGCAGCGCTTCCTTGGCCACCAGTTCGATGTACTCGCCGCGTACCGGCGAGAACACGCCGTACCACGGGTGGATACGCTCGCCGAGCACCGGAATCTCGACGCCCTTCTTGCGCCACTCGTAGGCGCCGATCAGGCCAAGCAGCTCGCGCATCGACGCCACATAAGGCGCCTCGGCCGGGCCATGCACCTGCTCGCAGGCTTCGTGCACGTCGGGCGCGCGGCGCAGCGGCACCACGTGGCCCGCTTCGAACGGCAGCAGCAGCATGCCCAGCGTGCGGGCCCGTTGCGACTGGGCCAGCCGGTGCTTGTGGAACGCCTCGGTGAGGCTGGCCTGCCCGGCTGGAGCCTTGGCCTTGGCGCCTTCGCGCGTCTTGCGCTGGGGTTTGCGGTCCACCCGGCGCGCCATGGCCTGCAGCAGCTGGCGCGCGTTCTGGAAATCGCCGCGCCAGAGCAGGGCGGTGCCTTCGCTGGCCAGCCGGTAGGCGGTGTCGGCCGCCATCTGGTCATCGGCCACGACCACGCGTTTGGGCGGCGGCAGGCCGGCCTCGGAGTGCCACAGCGCGCTGCGCTCGGCGCCGTCCTCGGTCCAGTTGATGGTGGGAAGGGTTGCGTTGGGTGACATATATATAGAGGGTGCTTGAAGCCGCGCCGGTGGCGCGACTCCAGGGTTCGGCCGCGAGCCCGGCGGGCCCGCGCGCCCGGCTTACAGTTCGTAGGCCTCGTGATCGCCCGACATGGCCTGTTCCACCAGCTTGCGGTTCAGCGTCGGCGAGAACAGTTCAATGAAGGTATAGACAAAGCTGCGCAGGTAGGCGCCCTGCTTGACGGCCAGATGGGTGACATTGGTGCCGAACAGGTGGCCGGCCGGCAGCCCGCGCAGGTTGCGGTCGCGCTCGGGGTCGAACGCCAGCCCCGCCACGATACCCACGCCCAGGCCAATTTCCACGTACGTCTTGATCACGTCGGCGTCGATGGCTTCCAGGACGATGTCGGCTTCGAGGTGGCGCAGCGCAAACGCCTTGTCGATCTTCGGCCGTCCGGCGAAATTCACGTCGTAGGTAATGATGGGATAACTCGCCAGGTCTTCCAGCGTCAGGTGCTTCTTTTCCAGCAGCGGATGGTCAGGTGGCGTAATCACCATATGTTGCCACTGGTAGCCCGGCAGCGAGACCAGGCTCTTGTCGCTGCTGATGCCTTCCGTGGCGATGCCGATGTCCGCCTGGTCGTGCAGGATCATGTCGGCGATCTGCACCGGCGTGCCCTGCTGGATCGACAGCCGCACCTTGGGGTAGCGCTTGGTGAACTCGGCGATCACACGTGGCAGCGCGTAGCGCGCCTGGGTGTGGGTGGTAGCGATGGTGAAGTTGCCCTGGTCCTGCGCCGCGTAGTCCTTGCCCACGCGCTTGAGGCTTTCCACCTCTTGCAGGATCTTTTCCACGGAAACCAGGATGCGGCGCCCCGGCTCGGTCAGGCTGCGGATGCGCTTGCCATGGCGGGTGAAGATATCGACACCCAGCTCTTCCTCAAGCTCGATAATCGCCTTCGAAACGCCGGGTTGTGATGTGTAGAGCGCTTTTGCGGCCTCGGTCAGGTTGAAATTCTGGCGGACGGCCTCGCGCACGAAGCGAAACTGGTGAAGATTCATATAACTTCGCTCGTATAAACAAACAACTTCTTATTAGTTTGAGATATGAGGCGAGTTTATTACGATTCTCGAACTTTGTTAAACGTTCGCCTGCCCGAATTGCGTCCGCGTCCAGCCTGAAAAGGTGGTGCCGGCACCACCAGAGGCACGGCGCGAGTCGAGAAGCGTCCCCGATGTCCCTAGCCTTCACCGTTTCCGGTCTGCTGGTAGGTATCCTGGTTGGTCTGACCGGGGTAGGCGGCGGCTCGTTGATGACCCCGCTCCTGACGCTGCTGTTCGGCTTCTCGCCGGCCACGGCGGTGGGCACCGACCTGGCATTCGCCTCCATTACCAAGGGTTTCGGCACCATCGCGCACCGCTCGCACGGCCATGTGCAGTGGCAGGTGGTGCGCCGCCTGTGCCTGGGCAGCCTGCCCGCCGCGCTGGCCGCCATCCTGGTGCTCAAGAGCGCCGGCGAACTCGATGCCCGCTGGCTGCACGCCATCCGCGTGACGATCGGCGTCTCCGTGCTGCTTACCGTGCTGTCGCTGCTGTTCCGCAAGCAGATGCTGGCGTGGCTCGAACGTAACCCGCGCTTCCAGATGGAAGGCCGCCGGCAGGTGGTGGCCACCGTGGTGGTGGGTGCCGTGATCGGCGTGCTGGTGACGGTGTCGTCGATTGGTGCGGGCGCCGTTGGCGCCACGCTGATCCTGCTGCTGTATCCCCATATGAAGCCGGCCGAAGTGGCTGGCACCGATATCGCCTACGCCGTGCCGCTCACGGCCGTGGCCGGGCTGGGCCATGTATGGCTTGGCACCGTCGACTGGAATTTGCTGCTGGCGCTGCTGGTGGGCTCGATCCCCGGCATCTGGCTCGGTGCGCAACTGTCGCGGGCGCTGCCCGAACGACTGGTGCGCGCCGCACTGGCGACGACCCTGACGTTGGTCGCCATCAAGCTCGTTTCCTAAGCATTCAACGAATACTGAACGGACCCACACCATGTATCAGTACGATCAATACGACCAGCGCATCGTCCAGGAACGTGTCGCGCAATTCCGTGACCAGGTGCGCCGCCGCCTGTCGGGCGAGCTGGAAGAGGAAGAATTCGTGCCGCTGCGCCTGCAGAACGGCCTGTACATGCAGCGCCACGCCTACATGCTGCGCGTGGCCATTCCGTACGGCCTGCTGGCGTCGAAGCAGATGCGCATGCTGGCCCATATCGCCCGCGAGTACGACCGTGGCTACGGTCACTTCTCCACGCGCCAGAACATCCAGTACAACTGGATGGAGCTGGAGCGCGTGCCCGACGTGCTGGCCGACCTGGCCAGCGTGGAGATGCACGGCATCCAGACCTCCGGCAACTGCGTGCGCAACATCACCACCGACCAGTTCGCCGGCGTGACGCCGGACGAATCGGTGGACCCGCGCGTGCTGGCCGAACTGCTGCGCCAGTGGAGCACGTTCCAGCCGGAATTCGCGTTCCTGCCGCGCAAGTTCAAGATCGCCATCTCGGCCACGAAGGATGACCGCGCCGTGGTGCAGATGCACGACATCGGCATCTACGCGTACCAGAACGCCGAAGGCGAGACGCGCCTGCGCATCCTGGCCGGTGGCGGCCTGGGCCGCACGCCGATCCTGGGCACGATCATCAAGGAAGACTTGCCGTGGCAGCACATGCTGACCTACGTGGAGTCGGCCATCCGCGTGTACAACCGCTACGGTCGTCGCGACAACAAGTACAAGGCCCGTATCAAGATTCTGGTGAAGGCCATCGGCGCCGAGAAGTTCGCCGCCGAAGTGGAAGAAGAGTGGAAGTTCAGCAAGGACGGCCCCGGCACGCTGACGCAGGATGAGTTCGACCGCGTGGCGCAGTACTTCCAGCCGCCCGCCTATGACAAGCTGCCCGACACCGACGCGTCGTTCGAGAAGCACCTGCTCGAGAACAAGGCATTCGCCCGCTGGGTGAACCGCAACGTGCGCGCGCATCGCGTGCCGGGCTATGCCTCGGTGACGCTGTCGACCAAGCCGGGCCCGGTGTCGCCCCCGGGCGATGCCACGGCCGAGCAGATGGACGCGGTGGCCGATTTCGCCGACCGCTACGGCTACGGCGAACTGCGCGTGGCGCACGAGCAGAACCTGGTGCTGCCGGACGTGAAGAAGAAGGATCTGTTCGCGCTGTGGGAAGAGGCCAGGAAGGCCGGCCTGGCCACCGCCAACATTGGCCTGCTGACCGACATCATCGCGTGCCCGGGCGGCGACTTCTGCTCGCTGGCCAATGCCAAGTCGATTCCGATCGCGCTGGCCATCCAGGAGCGTTTCGACGATCTCGACTACGTGCACGACCTGGGCGAGGTCTCGCTGAACATCTCCGGCTGCATCAACGCCTGCGGCCACCACCACGTCGGCAACATCGGCGTGCTCGGCGTGGACAAGGACGGCTCCGAGTGGTACCAGGTGACGCTGGGCGGCGCCCAGGGCAATGACTCGGCCATCGGCAAGGTGATTGGCCCGTCGTTCAGCGCCGAGGAAATGCCCGAGGTGGTAACCCGCATCATCGACACGTTCGTGGCCAACCGCGAGGGCGACGAGCGCTTTATCGAGACGTTCGCCCGGATCGGCATCGCGCCGTTCAAGGAGCGCGTGTACGCCGACAAGCAGCGTGAAGAACGCGCCGAAGCCTGACGAACGAAAGAGATTGACCATGGCAAAGATCATTGAACTGAAGCGTGTCGACGCCGGCCAATTCCGTCCGGAGATCGTCGAGGACAACTGGACCGTGCTGCGCGCCACCGACGCGCAGCCGCTGGACGAGGCCGCCGTCGCTGCCGCCGCGCAAGGCGGTAACGCCGTGCTGTTCCCGCTGTCGGTGTGGAAGGCCCATGAAGCGCTGCTGAATGGCCGCGACAAGGCCATCACCGGCGTGTGGCTGGCACCCGAGGACGAGCCGGGCGACGCCGAGGCGCTGTTCGACCGCGTGTCGCTGGTGGCGGTCGACTTCCCGGTGTTCCGCGATGGCCGCGGCTTCTCGTCGGCCTACCTGCTGCGTACGCGCTACCACTGGAACGGCCAGCTGCGCGCCATTGGCGACGTGCTGCGCGACCAGCTCAATTTCATGAAGCGTTGCGGCTTCGATGCGTTCGCCGTGCGCGCCGACAAGAACATCGAGGACGCCATCAAGGGCTTCACCGAGTTCACGGTGGCCTACCAGGCATCGGTGGACGAGCCGCTGCCGCTGTTCCGCCGCGCACGTGCCGACGTGACGGCGCGGGGCGCGGCATGAGCACCACGATTTCCGAGATCCCGGTGGTCGAGGCATCGGCCCAGGTGTCGTCGCTGCGCCCCCCAGCGCTGTGGACGATGCCGCTGTACACGGGTTCGGTCGAGGCGCTGGAGGCCAAGGAGCGCGAACTGGCCGAGCGCCTGGCGGGCATCGCCGCACGGTTCTTCCGCGCGCGCTTTGCCACCAGCCTGGCCGCCGAGGACATGGTGCTGACCGACGCGATCCTGCGTGGCGGCGACGCCGTGCGCGCCGGCATCCGCGTGTTCACGCTGAACACGGGCCGCCTGCACGCCGAAACGCTGGCCGTGCTGGACCAGGTAACGGACCACTACGGCTACACCATCGAGCAGTACACGCCCGATCAGGAAGCCGTCGACAACTACCTGCGCAACCATGGCCTGAACGCGTTCTACGACAGCGTGGACCTGCGCAAGAGCTGCTGCGGCATTCGCAAGGTGGAACCGCTGAACCGCGCGCTGTCGCACGCCGATGCATGGATGACCGGCCAGCGCCGCGAGCAGGCCGTGACCCGTGCCGAGCTGCCGTTCGAGGAAATGGACGACGCACGCGGCATTCCCAAGTTCAACCCGCTCGCGGACTGGACCGAGGCCGAGGTGTGGGCCTACCTGACGCGCCACAACGTGCCGGTGAACGCGCTGCATGCCAAGGGCTACCCGAGCATTGGCTGCGAGCCTTGCACCCGGGCGGTGAAGGCCGGCGAAGACGTACGCGCGGGCCGGTGGTGGTGGGAAAACCGGGACACAAAGGAATGTGGATTGCATGAAAGCAATCTGCGTTCCGTCCCGGTTGAACGCGGGCTCCACGAGCAGAACATCAAGCACTGAACAGCATTACTAGAGGCCAGAACGACATGGGCATCATGAACGACATCGCAGACGCAGGCGTGGCCCCCAACGTGGAGCACCTGCTGCAGGTCCAGAACGACCACCTCGACCGGCTCGAAGCCGAGTCGATCTACATCATCCGCGAAGTGGTGGCCGAGTGCCGCAACCCGGCGCTGCTGTTCTCGGGCGGCAAGGACTCGATCGTCATGCTGCACCTGGCGCTGAAGGCCTTCCGGCTGGGCGACCGCAAGGTGTCGCTGCCGTTCCCGCTGGTGCACATCGACACGGGCCACAACTACCCCGAAGTGATCACGTTCCGCGACCAGCGCGTGGCGGAGCTGGGCGCGCGCCTGGTGGTGGGTCACGTGGAAGACTCGATCAAGCGCGGCACCGTGCGCCTGCGCAAGGAAACCGATTCGCGCAACGCGGCCCAGGCCGTGACGCTGCTGGAAACCATCGAGGCGCACAAGTTCGACGCGCTGATGGGGGGTGCCCGCCGCGACGAAGAGAAGGCGCGTGCCAAGGAACGCATCTTTTCGTTCCGCGACGAGTTCGGCCAATGGGACCCGAAGGCCCAGCGCCCGGAACTGTGGAGCCTGTACAACGCCCGCATGGCGCAGGGCGAGCAGATGCGCGTGTTCCCGATCTCGAACTGGACCGAGCTTGACGTGTGGCAGTACATCGCCCGCGAGAACCTGGCCCTGCCGCCGATCTACTACGCGCACCAGCGCGAAGTGGTGCGCAAGAACGGCCTGCTGGTGCCGGTGACGCCGATCACGCCCAAGCAGGATGGCGATGTCAGCGAGGTGCTGTCGGTCCGCTTCCGTACCGTGGGCGACATCAGCTGCACCTGCCCGGTGGCCAGCACCGCCGCCTCGCCGGTGGAGATCATCGCCGAGACGGCCGTGACCGAAATCACCGAGCGCGGCGCCACGCGCATGGACGACCAGACGAGCGAAGCGTCGATGGAACGCCGCAAGAAAGAAGGCTATTTCTGATCGACGCCGCAGAGGAATACGACAATGTCTCACCAATCCCAACACCAAGGCCTGCTGCGCTTCATCACCGCGGGTTCCGTCGATGACGGCAAGAGCACGCTGATCGGCCGCCTGCTGTTCGACAGCAAGGCCGTGCTGTCCGACCAGCTGACCGCGCTGGCCAACGCCAAGAACAAGCGCACCGCCGGCGAGCAGATCGACTTCTCGCTGCTGACCGACGGCCTCGAGGCCGAGCGGGAGCAGGGCATCACGATCGACGTGGCGTACCGCTACTTTTCCACCGCGCGCCGCAAGTTCATCATCGCCGATACCCCTGGCCACGAGCAGTACACGCGCAACATGGTGACCGGTGCATCGACCGCCCACGCGGCGATCGTGCTGGTGGACGCCACCCGCGTGACGGTCACGAACGGCCGCGCCGAACTGCTGGCCCAGACCAAGCGCCATTCGGCCATCCTGAAGCTGCTGGAACTGCAGCACGTGATCGTGGCCGTGAACAAGATGGACCTGGTGGAGTACAGCGAGCAGCGCTTCAACGAGATCCGCACCGCTTACGCCGAACTGGCCACGCAACTGGGCCTGAAGGACGTGACCTACGTGCCGGTGTCGGCGCTGCGCGGCGACAACATCGTGCACGAGAGCGATGCCATGCCGTGGTACCAGGGCGAGCCGCTGCTGCCGCTGCTGGAAGCGCTGCCCGTGGAGGATGCCGCGCCGGAAGGCGACGCCGCGCTGCGCTTCCCGGTGCAGCTGGTGGTGCGCCAGGACGGCGCGGCCGCCGACGATTTCCGGGGCTATGCCGGCCGCGTGGAAGCCGGTACGGTGCGCGTGGGCCAGAAGCTGCGCGTGCTGCCCGCCAACCGCGAAGCGGTGGTGGCCGAGGTGCTGACGCCGAACGGCTCGGCCGATTCGGCCAGCGCCGGCGACACGGTGACCGTGCGCCTGGCCGAGGATGTCGATGTATCACGCGGTGACATGTTCGTGGCTGCCGACGCCACGGCCGCCTCGGCGAAGAAGCTCACCGCCGACCTGTGCTGGTTCGACGACGAATCGCTGAACCCGTCGCGCAAATACGTGCTCAAGCACACCACGGCCAGCGTGTTCGCGCGCGTGTCGACGGTGGAGCGCGTGCTGGACGTGCACACGCTGTCGCACGAGACCGGCCGCCACGACATCAACCTCAACGACATCGGCTCGGTGCAGATCTCGCTGCAGAAGCCAATCGTCTGCGATACCTACGGCGACAACCCGGCCACGGGCGCCTTCGTACTGATCGACGAAGCCACCAACCATACGGTGGCGGCCGGCATGATCCGTGCGTATGCCTGATATCGTCCAGTCTGGACAGCAACGGTAACGGTGGTGGAGATGAACGCGCAGAAGGCAACCTCGACCGGCAAGGTGTACCTGATTGGTGCAGGCCCCGGTGCGGCCGACCTCATTACGGTGCGCGGTGCACGGCTGCTGGGCGAAGCCCAGGTGGTGCTGCACGACGCGCTGGTGTCGCCCGAGATGCTGGCCTGGTGTCCCCAGGCCGAGCTGGTCGAGGTGGGCAAGCGTTGCGGGCAGCGCTCCACGGCCCAGCTGTTCATCAACCGCCAGATTGTCGACCTGGCCACCAAGTACGAACGCGTGGTGCGCCTGAAGGGCGGCGATCCGATGCTGTTTGGGCGCGCCGACGAAGAGTTGCAGGCGCTGGAAGCGGCCGGCATCGCCTACGAGGTAGTGCCGGGCATCACCGCCGCGCTGGCCGCCGCCAGTGCGATTGCACGGCCGCTGACCAAGCGCGGCGTATCGCGCAGCGTGGCGTTTGCCACCCAGGCCAAGGCTGCCGATGCCATCGACGTGGAGGCCGACGTGAAGGCCGACACCATCGTCTACTACATGGGCCGCGACCAGGCCGCCCATATCGCGCAGCAACTGATCGCGCGCGGCAAACCGGCGTCCACGCCCGCGTGGGTCGTGGAAGCGGCCACCACGCCGCACCAGCGCAGCCAGCAGTTCACGTTGCGGCAGATGGCGGCCGGCGAGGCTTCACGCTGGATGGATCCGGTGCAGCCGAGCCTGCTGATGATCGGCGAGGCCCTGGGCACGCGGGCCAGCGAGCGGGTAGAAACGCCCGACCTCGGCGAACGGGCTGCCTGAAGCCCCGCCCGCTGCAATGCAAAAGGCCAGAGTTAGCACTCTGGCCTTTTTGTTTGTCGAAGCGCTGGCGCCAGGCCCCGCCGCGTCTAAACGCCGTCGGTTTGCTTTCCTCTCCCTTTCGGTTTGCTCCCCTCTCCCGCTTGCGGGAGAGGGGCCGGGGGAGAGGGCGAGACGGCCAGCGCGCAAAACGCCGCAATTGCATCGAGCACGCTGTCGACTTCGCCCACCGCCGCCGACGCGCGAATCTCCACGCCAGGATGCCGGGCCCGGCACGCCTCGATCAGCGCCGGAAAATCGCGTCGCAGATGGCCGCCCTGGCCGAAGAACACCGGCACCACGGTGATCGATGCGGCGCCGTGCCCGCACAGTTCGTCGATCGACTCGGCCAGCGACGGCGCCATCAATTCCAGAAACGCCAGCCGCACCGCCACGTCGGGCAGCAGCGTCGACAGCTTGCCGTGCAGGCGGTCGAACGGCTCGCGCCAGCGCGCATCGCGCGCGCCGTGGCCAAACAGGACGATGGCTTGCCGGGCGCCCATGGTCAGTGCCGGTCGACCCAGCGCAGCGACGTCAGCGCGATGGTCAGGTAGAGCGTGCCGGGCACCAGCGCCGAGACGATCGGCGGCCACGTATGCAGCAGGCCGACGTGCGAGAACAGCGTATTGGCCAGGTGGAACGACAGGCCCAGCATGATGCCGCCGAACACCTTCACGCCCACCGCGCCGGCGCGCGCATGCAGGTAGGCGAAGGGCAGGGCCAGCGCCACCATCACGAACAGCGTCAGCGGATACACCACCTTCTTCCAGAAAGCGATTTCGTAGCGCTGCGTGTCCTGCTTGTTGTCGCGCAGGTGGCGGATGTAGCGGAACAGGTCCAGCGTCGACATCCGTTCCGGCGTCACCAGCAGCACCGAGAGGATCTGCGGCGTCAGCTCCGAGTGCATCACCATGTTCGGGAACAGCGCCTGCTCCGCGCGGAAGTCGGGCGCCAGCGCGTCACGCCCGGCGCTCTTGCCTTCGCCCAGCTCGATGAAACGGGTCTCGTTGACGTCGTTGAGTTGCCACTGCTGGCCGCCCTGGTAGCGGCCTTCCTTGGCCACCCGGATCACGCGCAGGCGGTAATCCTTGTCGAATTCGTAGATCGTGATGCCGTTGATCGACTGGTCCGGCTTCAGGCCCTGGACGTTGACGAAGCGCGTGATCTCGCCGCCGCCGGGCGAGTTGTCGCGGTCGCGGTCCTTGACCCACACCCCGGAGCGGAAACCGGCCGACACCGTGGCCCCGATGGCTTCCAGCTTGATCTTCTGCGCGTACTGCTCGGCGGCCGGGCCGATGAACTCGCCGAAGATGAAGGTGACCAGCGCCAGCGGCACCGCGAGCTTGAACAGCGAGAACAGGGCCTGCCGCGTGTTCAGGCCGGCCACGCGGAAGATGGTGTACTCGGACTGGCTGGCCAGCTGCGAGAACACGTAGATGGCGCTGATCAGCACCGCAATCGGCAGCACCTCGTAGATTCGCGTGGGCGCCTGCAGCATGACGTGGAAGAACGCCACCAGCGACGTGTAGCCGCCCTGCACGCTCTCCAGCTCGTTGAGCATGTCGAAGAAGATGAACAGCGCCAGCACCGCGAACAGGATGAACGCGAACACCCCGTAGATCAGCCGCGCGAAGTAGCGCTCGTAGACGGCAAGGATTCTCATGCCTTGCCTCCGCTGGTGTCCTTGCGGCGCTTGTTGAGGCCGAACACGGCCCGCCAGCCGCCAAGGCTGCGGTTCGCGCGGTAGCGGAACAGCATCAGCGCGCACAGGAACACGAACACGTGGATCGGGACCAGCGCGGTCCAGAACGAAAGCGACCCCGAGCGCACCCAGGCCTGCGCCAGGTTGATCGTGTTGCTGTAGGTCAGGTAGATCAGCACGGCAAAGACCAGCGGCGTGTAGCGGCCCAGGCGCGGGTTCACGTAGGCCAGCGGAATGGCGATCATCACGAAGTTGAAGGCCAGGATCGGCAGCGAGACGCGCCAGAGCAGCTCGGCCAGGTTGTCGCGCGTGGGATTGCGCAGCAGGTCGATCGTGTCGCGGCTCTTGGCCGGGAGGTCGGCTTCGGTCTCGGGCGGCTGGTTGTCGACCTTCACGGCATATTTATCGAATTCCAGAATCCGATAGTCGAGCTGGCCCGGAATGCCGGCATACCGGCGGCCGTGCTCCATGACCACCAGGCGGTCGCCGTTGGGCTGGGTCTCGAACTGGCCCTGGTGGGACAGCGCCACGCCGATCTTGCCGGCCTCGGAATTGGCCACGAAGACATTGCGGGCATGCTTCATGTCGCCGTCGATGCCCTCGATGAACAGTACGTAGTTGCCGTTGGCCGGCTCGATGAAGCGGCCGGAGGCGATCATCGACAGCACGCCGCGCTGCTGGAAGCGGTCGCGGAACAGCGCGCTCTGCTGGTTGGCCCATGGCCAGGCGAAGGTGCCCAGGAGCAGCGCCATGATGAAGAACGGGGTGGCGAACTGCAGCACCGGCTTGACCAGGTCGCGCAGCGAGATGCCGGCGGAGAACCACACCACCATCTCCGAATCCTTGTACCAGCGGGTCAGGACGATCAGCGTGGAGATGAACAGCGTGGCCGACAGCAGGATCGACAGGTAGCCAATGGTGGCCAGGCCGATCAGCATCAGCACGTCGTTGGGGCTGGCCTTGCCATTGGCGGCCATGCCCAGGATGCGGATCACGAGCGACGTGAGCATGAACGTCAGCATCACCAGGAACACCGCGCCGGCGGTGTAGGCAAGCTCGCGTCGCAGGGCTTGTTGAAAGATCATGCGGGAACACGCTTCCGGCTTCCGGCCGGAGCGGGCGATGTGCCGGGGCCGAGGGACTGGCAGGACCGCGGGCTGTCAGCTTGCAGGATCGGCGGCGGCAGATCGCGGATGAAAATCGCGGATAATGGGGGCTTTCTTTTCGACGAGCCCCTGGAAGGAAGCGCGATGGAATTTAGCACAAAAGCCCTGGATCTGAGCAAAGCCGGCCAAAATGGTTTCCTGGCCACGAAGACCGACTGCCTCGTGGTAGGCCTGTTCGAGGGCCAGAACCTCGCCGGCGTGGCCAAGGCGCTGGATGTGGCCACCAAGGGGCTGGTGGCGCGTCTGGTCAAGCAGGGCGATTTCGAAGGCAAGCGCGGCAGCCACCTGATGCTGCACGAAGTGGCCGGCATTGGCGCCGCCCGCGTGCTGCTGGTGGGCCTGGGCAAGGAAATCGAGTTCACCGACAAGGCCTTTGCCGAAGCCGTGCGCACGGCCATGCGTGCCCTGGGCGGCACGCGTGCCGCCTCGGCGCTGTGGTGCCTGGCGCAACAGGCGCCGCAGCAGCGCGACGTGGCATGGGGCGTGATCACCACCATCACCATCGTGCGCGATGCCGGCTACCGCCTGCTGGAACGCCATCCCGGCCTCAAGCGTCCGGCCCGCGGCGGCGCCGCCGACAAGCCGTCGCTGCGCAAGATCGTGCTGGCCGTGGATGCCGCCGACGTCAAGGCGGCCACCCAGGCCGTGGTGCGCGGCTCGGCCATCGCCAACGGCATGGAACTGACGCGCGACCTGGGCAACCTGCCGTCGAACATCTGCACCCCGACCTACCTGGCCAACGCCGCGCGCGGCATTGCCAAGCGCCACAAGCTCAAGGCCGAGATCCTGGGCCGCAAGCAGATCGAGGCGCTGAACATGGGCGCCTTCCTGGCCGTGACCAAGGGCAGCGTGGAAGCGCCGCAATTCATCGTGCTGCGCTATGACGGCGCCAGCGCCAAGCAGGCGCCGATCGTGCTGGTGGGCAAGGGCATCACGTTCGATACCGGCGGCATCTCGCTGAAGCCGGGCGAAGGCATGGACGAGATGAAGTACGACATGTGCGGCGCCGCCTCGGTGCTGGGCACCATCCAGGCCGTGGCCGAGATGGGCCTGAAGCTGAACGTGATTGCCGTGGTGCCGACCTGCGAGAACATGCCTGCCGGCAACGCCACCAAGCCGGGCGACGTGGTGGTGAGCATGTCCGGCCAGACCATCGAGATCCTGAACACCGACGCCGAGGGCCGCCTGATCCTGTGCGACGCGCTGACCTATGTGGAGCGCTTCAAGCCGGCCGCCGTAATCGACGTGGCCACCCTGACCGGCGCCTGCATCATCGCGCTGGGCCATGTGAACAGCGGCCTGTACGCGCGCGGCGACGCGCTGGCGGACCAACTGCTCGACGCCGGCCGCAAGGCCATGGACACCGCCTGGCGCCTGCCGCTGGACGACGAGTACCAGGACCAGCTCAAGTCGAACTTTGCCGACATGGCCAATATCGGCGGCCGTCCGGCCGGCAGCGTCACGGCAGCCTGCTTCCTGGCGCGCTACACCGAGAAGTACGACTGGGCCCACCTGGACATCGCCGGCACCGCCTGGAAGAGCGGCGCCGCCAAGGGCGCCACGGGCCGTCCGGTGCCGCTGCTGACGCAGTTCCTGATGGACCGCGCAGCGTAAGCCGCGAGAGGAAAGCCAGGAATGACGCGTATCGACTTCCACAGCAACGTGCCGGACACGCTGGCCTACGTCTGCCGCCTGGTTCGCAAGGCCTATGGGGCAGGGCAGAAGGTGGTGGTGTTCGGCGCGCCGCAGCAGTTGTCGCAGCTCGACGCGCGGCTGTGGTCGTTCTCGCCGCTCGACTTCCTGCCGCATTGCGGGCTCGACAACCCCAATGCGGCCGTGACGCCGATCATCCTGGCTGCCACGCTCGATGGCGTGCCGCATCACCAGCTGCTGGTGAACATCGCGCCAGAGGCCCCGCCGCAGTTCGCGAGCTTCGAGCGGATGATCGAGGTAGTGGGCGCCTCGGCCGATGCACGCGATGCCGGGCGCGAGCGTTATCGTTTCTACCGTGAGCGCGGCTATCCGCTCACGCACCATGACATCGGGCAGGCCAAAGGAGAATCGGCATGAGCGAACGCACCACTTCGCGGGTGATTCCGCGGCTCAGCCCCAACGACAGCGTGCCGCTGCTGACCGAAATCGTCGAGTTGCCCGACGCGGCGTTCGACGTGCCGGCCACCCCGCAGACACAGCCGACGCGCCAGGAAGCCACGGTGATCGACACGTCGGACATGCCGGCGTCGGGGCTGGTGACGGCAGTGGGCGAGACGGACTCGGCCGACAGCGCGGCGGCCGCGCTGGACGCTGCACCGCAGGCGGAGCCGGCCCCGTTCATGCCCGACGAGGACGACCTGCGCGCGGTGCGCACCGAGCTGCTGACGCGCGTGATGATGCGGTTTCGCACCGAGTGGCCGCAGGTGGTGGAAGCCCATACCGAAGCCACGCTGCAGGCGCGGCTGGCACCGCTGACGGCCCAGCTGGCCAGCGAACTGACCCAGGCGCTGGAAGCCCGGCTGGTGGAATGGCTCGACGCGACGCTCGAGGAAATCGAGCGAGACCCGGGCGGGATGTAGCAGGGGTTGTCGCCCCAGCCTTTTGGCTCCCCTCTCCCGCGAAGTGGGAGAGGGGCTGGGGGAGAGGGTAGAAAACCTCGGCAGCAGGTCTGCAGCCTTTTTTCGATCTCAGTCCGTGACCGCGCCCTTGCTGGCCGTCGAGGCAAGTTTCGAGAATTTTGCCAGTACCCCGCGGGTATAGCGCGGCGTCGGTTGCTGCCAGCTGGCGCGGCGGCTGGCCAGTTCGGCGTCGGGCACGTTCAGTTGCAGCAGCAACTGGTGGGCGTCGATGGTGATCGAGTCGCCTTCGCGCACCAGCGCGATGTTGCCGCCCACATACGCTTCCGGTGCCACGTGGCCTACCACCATGCCCCAGGTACCGCCCGAGAAGCGCCCGTCGGTAATGAAGCCGACCGATTCGCCGAGCCCCTTGCCGATGATGGCCGAAGTAGGCGCCAGCATTTCCGGCATGCCGGGGCCGCCCTTCGGCCCCAGGTAGCGCAGCACCAGGATGTCGCCGGGGTTGATCCGGTCGGCCAGAATCGCCTCCATCGCGCTCTGCTCGTCCTCGAACACGCGCGCCGGGCCGGTGATGACCGGGTTCTTGAGGCCGGTGATCTTGGCCACCGCGCCTTCCTCGGCCAGATTGCCCTTCAGGATGGCCAGGTGGCCCTGTTTGTAGAGCGCGCGGTCGAGCGGCATGATCACGTCCTGGTCGGCGCGCGGCTGGTCGGGCACGTGCTCCAGTTCCTCGGCCAGCGTGCGGCCCGTGATGGTCAGGCAGTCGCCATGCAGCAGGCCCGCGTTCAGCAGGATCTTCATCACCTGCGGAATGCCGCCGGCGCGGTGCAGGTCGGTGGCCACGTAGTCGCCCGACGGCTTCAGGTTGCAGATCACCGGCACGCGGCGGCGAATCCGCTCGAAATCGTCGATGGTCCACTCCACTTCGGCCGAGTGGGCGATGGCCAGGTAGTGCAGCACCGCGTTGGTGGAGCCGCCGGTGGCCATGATCAGCGACACGGCGTTCTCGATCGACTTGCGCGTGATGATGTCGCGCGGCTTGATGTCCTTCTTGATGGCTTCCACCAGCACGCGTGCCGACTCGGCCGCGCTATCCACCTTTTCCTGGTCGGGGTTGGCCATCGTCGACGAGTACAGCAGCGACATGCCCAGCGCCTCGAACGACGAACTCATGGTGTTGGCCGTGTACATGCCGCCGCACGAGCCCGTGGAGGGGCAGGCGTTCTTCTCCACGCCCTCGAAGTCTTCCTCGCTCATGCGTCCGGCCGTGAACTCGCCCACGGCCTCGAACGACGACACGATGGTCAGGTCCTTGCCCTTCCAGTTGCCCGGCTTGATGGTGCCGCCGTACACGTAGATGCCCGGCACATTGGTGCGCGCCAGCGCGATCATGCCGCCGGGCATGTTCTTGTCGCAGCCGCCGATCACGACCACACCGTCCATCCACTGGCCCTGCGCAGCGGTTTCGATGCAGTCGGCGATCACCTCGCGCGAGATCAGCGAGTACTTCATGCCTTCGGTACCCATCGACATGCCATCGGAGATGGTGGGCGTGCCGAAGATCTGCGGATTGGCGTCGGACGCCCGGATGGCCTCCACGGCCGCATCGGCCAGGCGCTGCAGGCCGGCGTTGCACGGCGTGATCGTCGAATGGCCATTGGCAATGCCCACCATCGGCTTGTCGAAGTCTTCCTTCTGGTAGCCGAGGGCGTAGTACATCGAACGATTGGGGGAGCGCGCCACGCCCTGCGTGATGTTGCGGGAGCGTTTGTTGAAAGCCATGGAAGTCTCCGGGGGAATGGTCGTTGTTGTGCCGGAAAAGAATGCGCCTTGCGTTTTAGCGTGTCAAATATATTATTCGACCGTTATTGAGTCGAAAAACATATCAATGAAGGAGGTGCGGGCGCATGGACCTGCGACAGTTGCGCTACTTCGTCACCGTGGCGGAAGAACTCCATTTCGGCCGGGCCGCCCAGCGCCTGGCCATGACCCAGCCGCCGTTGTCGCAGCAGATCCAGGCGCTGGAAGAGGAGATCGGCGTGCAGCTGTTCATCCGCACCCGGCGCTCGGTCGTGCTCACGCCGGCCGGGCAGCAGTGGCTGCCCGAGGTGCGGCGCGTGCTGGCCGATGCCGCGGCGTTGCCGGGGTTGGCCCAGCGGCTGGCGCGCGGCGAGGTGGGGTCACTGGCGCTGGCGTTCGTGAGCACGGCCGACTACGGCATCCTGCCCGAGCTGCTGCGGCATTTCCGCGCCCGGCATCCGGAAGTGCAGCTGCAACTGCGCGAGGCCACCAGCGACGTTCAGCTCGAGGCGCTGGCCGAAGGCGCGATCGACGCGGGGCTGGTCATCCGCCCGCAGCTGGCCGTGCTGCCGCAGGGGCTGTCGTACCTGCCGCTGGTGCGCGAACCGCTGGTGCTGGCCGTGCCCGATGGCTGGCGGCCGCCCGGCAGCCATGCCACGCCGCAGGCGGTGGCGCTGCGCGATGCCGCCCACGAGCCGCTGATCATCTTCCCGCGCCGAAGCGCGCCAGCGTTTTATGACATCATTACGGGCTACTATGCGCGCGACGGCCTGACGCCGGCGATTGCCCAGGAAGCCATCCAGATGCAGACGATCGTGAGCCTGGTGTCGGCGGGCATGGGCGTGGCGCTGGTGCCCGCGTCGCTGTGCAACCTGCGGCGCACGGGCGTGTCGTACCTGACGTTGCGCGATGCCGGGCCCGAGATCGAAACGGGGCTGGCGTGGCGCGAGGGCGCGGCCGGCACGGCGCCGGTGCTGCGTTCGTTCATCGATATCGCCATGGGGCTGGCTGGTGCCGTGGGGCTGCCGGCGCCATCGGGCTGACGCATGACCCTGGCATAAACCACTGGTCCGGCGCCACGCGCTTCATTTACCGCTACTCTCACCCGTACTCCATGCTCGTTCATCCGCAATTCGATCCGGTCGCGATTCACCTGGGACCACTGGCCATCCGCTGGTACGGCCTGATGTACCTGGCCGGCTTCATCATGTTCCTGTGGTGCGGCCGGCTGCGCATCAAGCAACCGCATGTGGCGGCGCGCGGCTGGGTGACCCGCGACCTCGACGACATGCTGTTCTACGGCGTGCTGGGCGTGATCCTGGGCGGCCGGCTCGGCTACGTGCTGTTCTACAAGCCGACCTACTACCTGACCCATCCGCTGGAGATCTTCAAGGTGTGGGAAGGCGGCATGGCGTTCCATGGCGGCTTCCTGGGCGTGCTGGTCGCGATGTGGGTGTTCGCCAAGGTCCGGCGGCGCCACTGGACGGAAGTGACCGACTTCATCGCGCCGCTGATTCCGTGTGGGCTGGCGGCGGGCCGCATTGGCAATTTCATCAACGGCGAGCTGTGGGGCCGCCCGACCGACCTGCCGTGGGGCATGATCTTCCCGCAGGCCGGCGACAACATTCCGCGCCACCCGTCGCAGCTCTATCAGTTCGCGGGCGAGGGCGTGGCGCTGTTCATCATCCTGTGGCTGTTCTCGCGCAAGCCGCGCCCGATGGGTGCCGTGTCCGGCGTGTTCCTGATCGGCTATGGGGCGTTCCGCTTCCTGGCCGAGTTCACGCGCGAGCCAGACAGCTTCCTGGGCCTGCTGGCGCTGAAGATGTCGATGGGCCAGTGGCTGAGCCTGCCGATGATCCTGGCGGGCGTGCTGATGGTGGTGTGGGCTTACCGGCGCCAGGCCAACGGCGCGGCGGCCGGCGCGGCGCGCTGACGTCGCCAGCGTGGCCACCGGCCATCCACAGCGCCCGGCGCGAACGCACACGCGCTACGGCGCGTTTCTGATTGCTTCGATGCGCTCCCGCGTCAGGGGGTGCGTCGAAAAGAATCCTTCCTCTTCATCGTCTGCCGCGGCCGCGCCCTTGCCGGCGCCATGCGCGGCCTCGAGCTGCCGCAGGGCATCGGCCAGCGCCGACGGCGGCAGATGGTTGTCGCGCAGCACCTCCACCGCAAACGCATCGGCTTCCCGCTCGTGATTGCGCGAATAGCGCATCGACAGCATGGCGGCCGGCACCGTGGCCAGCAGCGACGACACGTCGCCCAGGAAGTAGGCCGCCACCACCCCCACGGCCGACGCCTGGAACGCCTGCTGCAGGCCGTGCCGCTGCGTGACGTGGCCCGCCTCGTGCGCGAGCACGCCGGTCATGGCCGGGCCAGTGCCCAGCAGCTTCACCAGTTCGTCGGTCACCACGATCGTGCCACCGGGCAGGGCCAGCGCGTTGGCGCCGATCTCGCCTCCCTTGCGAAACAGGATCCGGTAGTCGTGTCCGGGGTCGGCGGGGCGCCGCAGGGCCGCGAAATTGTCGCGGATGCGCTGCTGTTCGGCGGCGGGCAGGGCGCTCGGCGCCACCAGTCCGCGATCGAGGCTCTCCAGCGTGGCGCTGCCGAGCTGCGCTTCCAGCCCCGACGGTATCGTCCGTGCAACCAGTGCGGCCGTCCAGGGCAGCAGCCAGATATATGCGACCACCACGAACATCGCCAGGCCCAGCAGCGACAGCCCGGCCAGGCGCCAGCTGTTCTGCGCGCGCGACACCCAGCCTTCGCGAAAGCCGGTGGCCGCCAGCATCGCATCGAAGCTGGCGTGGTCCACGATCTCGCAATAGGCGCCATCCGGAAACGTCACCAGCCGCGGTCCGCGCCGGATGCGTTCCGACACGCGCAGCGACGCCAGCGGCGCGCGGCGCAATTCTCCCCCGTCGGCATCATGCAGCACGGCCTGGCCGTCGCCCACCTGCAGGCGCACCGCATGCGCGCGCGACGAGCGGCCATCGAAATATTGCGCGGCGACCATGGCGATGTCGTCCTCCCCGTTACAGCGCGATGTCGATGTCGTACCAGTCCACGGCCGCATCGCCGAGCGCACCCACCTGCTGCTGCTGGCCGGCCACGAAGGCGTCGAGCTGGCCCACGGCCACCATGGTCATCGATTCCACGCGATACCGCACCGACCGCACGCGCGCGAACGGATAGAACAGGCCCATGGTCAGCGCCGTCAGCAGCATGTTGGTGAACGTGATCAGGAACAGCTTGCCGGGCCGCACGGCGCTATGGAAGCGATGCGGCGCCAGCGTGGTGTGGTTCCACACGGCGTTCTGCAGCCGGGCCTGGAAGTAGGGCGCTACCAGCAGCAAGCCCAGGTACATGCCCACGATGGCCAGGAAAATCAGCACAACCGCCGCGCCCTTGCCGCCGCCGGCGAGCGCGCCACCGAGCACGCCGCCAACGATGCCGCTGGCAAAGATCAGCAGCAGGACCATGCCCGCCGTCATCAGGTAGACCTGATAGAACGCACCCGCCGTGGCATCGAACGCGAACGGCGCGGTGCCGAAGCGCGTGTTGTTGTGCTGGTAGCGCTTGAAGCGCTGGTGGGCAAGGGGTGCCAGCAGGTACAGCGACAGCATCGTCAGGATCGGCCACACCAGGAAGACCATGTAGCCTTCGCTATCGTTGCCGGTAAACGCGAAGCGCAGGCCCCGATAGCTCGAATTGGCCATGCGGAAGCGCAACGACCGCACCAGCAGGAACGGGAACGCCACGGCCAGCGCCAGCGCCAGCAGCAGGCTGAGCCCGGGCGAAACGGCGGCCACGCCCTGGTACGCCGCCACCAGCACGAACACGATGGCGCGGCCTTTGAGAATCGCCTTCGGGCTGCCGTGGTAGTCGAACGTGGCGCCGTCGAGGCGCGTGCTGCGATAGAAGTACTGCAGCGTGCGCACCTTCGCCCAGGCCGAGTAGATGCCCAGCGTGACCACGGTCAGCAGCGTGTTGACGATCCAGATGCGGAAATACTCGGACCCCGACCCCGTGAACGCGAATGGCAGCTGACGCGGCGCGTCGGTGGCGGGCTTGATGGATGTGGCGGGTGTGAAGGGGCGATCAGCGGCCCCGGCTTGTGCTTCCCAGTTCATCGAGTGACCTCTCCGGTTGAAGAATCGGCGCCTTTTTCTGTTGGCTCGGCGCTTGTTTCAGGTTTGCAACCCTTTGGCGCGCGCGTTCTGTGCGCATTCCGTCATATTGCCGCACGGCGATGTGTCGCGGCGTCGCATATTGATCACAATTTCGACGGCCAAGCGCGCGCGGGCCAGCCGGCAGCGTAACCGAGGTCGTAACGGTGGAGATACATCCTGTTACATAGCCAGTCACCTGTAACAAGTTTCGGATCGTCCGCCTCTGCAAAATCAATGACTTAGGCGGGATGGCACGGTCCTCGCTATTAAGCCTGTTACAAGAAACGGTCGGGGCGGGCGCAATGACCTGCCCAGCCAGGCATCCCAGGCGAGGGAGCGCACAAACGATGCGCCGATGCCGAGGCAAACGCCGAAAGCCGAACGGGAAAAGGCACGGGGAAATCCGCACTCGCAGCGAGTGCTTGAACGGGGCAGGCGCAGGGCCAGCGCCAGCAAAAAAATTCTGACCCGCAAGCGCCAGGCACACCTTGCCCGGCGCCCATGAAAAAGCCGGCATCGCGGTTCTTTCACGTGCGGGCAACCTATCCTGCGGGGAGGCAGGGAGGTTGCCCGCCGCACCTCTGTTTGCTTCCCCCGTCATCGCAGCGTCCCCACACGTTTCGTCCGCCCACCGTCCAGTCGAGATTGGTTATCGCGCTCATGGATTACCCGCACGGCGGCGCCATGCCGTTACGCCACGCGCACACCTGCCGCATTGCAACATCGAAACCGCTTGCGATTCGATGCACTTCCCGTAATTATGAATTATTGCGGCGTAAGCGCCGCTCTGACGGCCGCTCTCGCTTCGTGCAAGGCGACGTTCATCCCTCGCAGCTCCCGTTGTTCCCCGAACCCCAAGTAGTTGGCAGTTAGTAGGCAACAGGCAGGAGGCACCATGCGTATCGTCAGGCAGGCGCTGTACCTCGAAGTGGCAGACCGGCTGCGGGCGATGATCGACGACCGTTCGCTGGCGCCTGGCGCATGGATCGACGAGGTGGCGCTGGCCACGCTGCTGGGCACGTCGCGCACGCCGATGCGCGAGGCGCTCAAGGTGCTGGCCGCCGAAGGGCTGGTGCGGCTGGAGCCGCGTCGCGGCTGCTTCGTCAACGCGCTGACCGAGCAGGACCTGGACGAGATCTTTCCTTTGATGGCGCTGCTGGAAGGCCGCTGCGCCTACGAGGCGGCCCGCAATGTCACGGCGGCTGATCTTGACGCCCTGGAGAGCCTGCACGCCGAACTGGCGCGCTATGCCGGCGCGGGCGAGATCGACGCGTACTACGAGACCAACTACCAGATTCACGAGGCCATCCAGCGGCTGGCGGGCAATCGGTGGCTGTCGGGCGTGGTCAGCGACTTGCGCAAGGTGCTGCGCCTGTCGCGCCACAAGAGCCTCAAGCTGCCAGGCCGTATCCACGAATCCTGTGCCGAGCACCTGTCGGTGTTCTCGGCGCTCAAGGCGCACGACCCCGAGGGCGCGGAAGCGCTGATGAAAACGCATGTGCTGCGCCAGCGTGGCGCGCTGCGTGCGCTCGATGCGGCTGAACAGGAGCCCGCCACCGCCACGCCCCCGCCGGCCTTGCGTGTAGCCGGCCAGGGATAGCACCGGCCAACTTCGCCCCCTCACGCACGGCCCGGAACCGATTTCCCCCGACGCCGCCACTCGCTGGAATACGCCATGACCGCCTTCGATCCCGCAGAACAACAGAAAGTCAGCGCCCCGCTGGAGGCCGCCGTGCCGGTCAGCGACACGCTCTTCTCGCGCTTTGGCCGGTGGTGGGGCCGCAAGCCCGACGAGGCGCGGCAAGCCAGGGGAGGCGCGGAGGCGGCACAAAAGGCGGCGCAAACTCCAGCGGAGACCCCGGCCCTGTCCGCGCGGGTGATCAAGCGCCAGCGTGAAGCGTTGCGCCAGTGCTTCGAGGCGCGGCTGACCGATGGCGCGGCCAACGCCGCGGCCATGGAATGGCAGGACGCCTACCAGGCGGCCTCGGAGCCGCAGCGCCAGGCCATGCTCGGCGTGCTGGCCGAAGTGGCGGCCGGACGCGATGCGCCGGGCGCGCAGGCCGGCACCGCCTCGGGGCTGTCGCAGGCGCTGTCCAACGCGCGCATCCGCTTTTTCAAGCGCTTTGCCGCCCAGCACGGCCAGCGCGGCGACAGCGCCTGCGGCCTGCATTTCCTGATCCAGTTGCGCGCGGACATGCTGCGCTGGCACAAGCGCGTGCCCGGCCTGCGCGAGCTGGACGACGATCTGGAAGCGCTGTTCTCGAACTGGTTCGACGTGGGGCTGCTCGAGTTGCAGCCGATCACCTGGGACTCCCCGGCGTCGCTGCTGGAGAAGCTGATCCGCTACGAAGCCGTGCACGAGATCGCGTCGTGGAACGACCTGCGCAACCGGCTCGATTCCGACCGCCGCTGCTATGCGTTCTTCCATCCGCGCATTCCGCGCGAGCCGCTGATCTTCGTCGAGGTGGCATTCGTACCCGAGATGGCGGCCAACGTGCAGACGCTGCTGGACGAAGCCGCGCCGCTGGAAGACCTGCGCCGCGTGAAGTGGGCCATCTTCTATTCGATCTCGAACACGCAGGCGGGGCTGCGCGGCGTGAGCTTCGGCAACTTCCTGCTCAAGCGCGTGATCGAGGAGTTGCAGCGCGAGTTCCCCAAGCTCAAGCAGTTCGCCACGCTGTCGCCCGTTCCCGGCTTTGCCGACTGGCTGCGCAAGCAGGATGGCGAGACGGTTGCACGCATCCTCGGTGACAAACGCGTGGCGCGCTGGCGCGATAAGCAGGGCGAGGTGCCCGCCGATGGCGCCGCGTGGTGCGGCGCCTTGCCGGCCGATGCGGCGGACGCCGTGATCCGCGACACCGCGCTCACGCTGGTGGCCCACTACCTGGTGCGCGAAGGCGCCAAGGGCGTGCCGGCAGACCCCGTCGCGCGTTTCCACCTCGGCAACGGTGCTTGTGTCGAACGTGTGAACTGGGGCGCCGACCTGTCGCGAAAAGGCCGCGCCCAGTCGTGCGGAGTGATGGTGAATTATCTTTACGTGCCCGATGCGCTGGATGACAATCTGGCACGTCTTGGCGATGGCAACCCCCGCATCAGCCGTGCGGTGGCAAAGCTGCTGTAGCCCCTGGGTTGGGCACGGACGCCGGACATTTTCCTGTCGGGTGGGTTTGCAGTAAGCAGTACTTCGATTGACTTTCCACGCATTGAGTAGAGAGAGGAGACAGTACATGAGTCGTCAGCGCAGCCTGACCGCCTTCGCGCGCGTCGTTGCAATCGCCGGTGTGGTTGCCGGTGTCGGGGCAAGCCTTTACGCGCCAGCCGCGCAGGCCGCCGATCCGTGGCCGAGCAAGCCCGTGACCGTGATCGTGCCGTTCCCGGCCGGCGGCGGCACCGACGCGTTCGCGCGCCCCCTGACCGCCCAGCTTTCCAAGCAGCTCGGCAAACAGTTCGTGATCGACAACCGCGGCGGCGCGGGCGGCACCGTGGGCGCCAGCCTGGCCGCCAAGGCCGCACCGGACGGCTACACGATCTTCATCGGCGGCGCGCACCACGCCATTGCCCCGTCGTTCTACAAGAAGCTCGACTACGACATCGAGAAGGACTTCGTACCCATCACGGTAATCGCCCAGCCGCCGCAGGTGATCGTGGTGAACCCGGCCAAGGTCCAGGCGAACTCGCTCAAGGATCTGATCGCCTACGCCAAGGCGCATCCGGGCCAGCTGAACTACGCCTCGGCCGGCAACGGCTCGGCGCACCACCTGGCCGGCGAACTGTTCAAGCTGCAGACCCAGACCAACCTGACGCACGTGCCGTACAAGGGCGCCGGCCCGGCCCTGTCCGACCTCATCGCCGGCCAGGTAGACCTGATGTTCGACGGGCTTGGTTCATCGGCGCAACACATCCGCGCGGGCCGCATCAAGGCACTGGCCGTGGCATCGAAGACGCGCTCCGCGGCATTCCCGAACGTGCCCACCGCCGCCGAGGCCGGCGTGCCGAACTACGAGGTGTCTACGTGGTATGCGCTGTGGGCGCCCAAGGGCACGCCCAAGGAAGTGGTCGACAAGCTCTACGCCGAAACCGTCAAGGCGCTGAACAGCCCCGAGATGAAGCAGATCTGGCTGCAGAACGGCTCGGAGATTCCGCAGTTCACGCAGGAGCAGTTCGCGCAATTCCAGCACGCGGAAATCAAGCGCTGGGCCGAGGTGGTGCAGCGCTCGGGCGCGAAGATCGACTGATGGGCGGCACCGTCACGTTCGCGCAAGAAGGGCGCGTGGCCACGGTCACGCTCTCGCATCGGGGCAAGCTCAACGCGATCTCGGCCAGCATGTGGCAGGCGCTGGCCGCCGGGTTTGCCACGCTCGCGGCTGACACCTCGGTGCGTTGCGTGGTGCTGCGCGGCGCTGACGGCAACTTCGCGGCCGGCGCCGATATCGCCGAGTTTCCGGTGGTACGTGGCGACGCCGCGGCGGTGCGCCGCTATCACGTGGAGACGATTGCACCGGCGCTGCGCGCCATCGCCGAGTGCCCGCACCCCACGCTGGCCGCGATCGAGGGCGTATGCGTGGGCGGCGGGCTGGAAATCGCCTGCCACTGCGACCTGCGCATTGCCGCCGCGGGCAGCCGCTTCGGCGTGCCGATCAACCGGCTCGGCTTTCCGATGGCGCCGGGCGAGCTGGCCGGGCTGCTGGCGCTGGCCGGCCGTGCCGTGGCGCTGGAAATCCTGCTGGAAGGGCGTGTGTTCGACGCCGCCGAGGCCGCCGCCAAGGGTCTGCTGACGCGCGTGGTGCCCGAAGCCGCGCTGCAGGAAGAAGTGGCGGCCACGGTGCAGCGCCTGAGCGCCGGCGCGCCGCTGGCTGCCCGCATCAACAAGGCGACGATCCGGCGGCTGTCGCCCCAGCCGGCGCCGCTCACCGAAGCCGAGCTCGACGCGCACTTTTCCTACGCCGGCAGCCGCGACCATGCCGAAGGCGTCGCAGCGTTCCTGGCGCACCGGCCTCCGGATTTCACCGGGGAGTAATATGTCGGCCGGCCAGCTATCATGGCCGGCTGCCCCGGCGCCGGCCCCGGTCCTTGCCACGCCACGCCCCGGCCTGCCATTCCCTTATGTCCCGTACCATGAACGCCAATCTGTTCGCCCTGTTCGAATCCCGCTTTCCCGCCGACCGCAGCGCCTGCTGCATCGAGACGCATAACGGCCTCTACTACACCTGGGACGATCTGGACCGCGCCACGGCCAAGATCGCCAACCTGCTGGCCTCGCTGAAGCTGTCGGCCGGCGCGCGCGTGGCCGTGCAGGTGGAGAAATCGCCGGAAGCGCTGTTCCTGTACCTGGCCACGCTGCGTGCGGGCTACGTGTACCTGCCGCTGAACACGGCGTACCAGGAAGCCGAGATCGACTATTTCGTCGGCAATGCCGAACCGGCCGTGGTGGTGTGCAGCAGCGCCAATTTCGGCTGGGTGTCGAAAGTGGCGTTTGCCCACAACACCGCGCACGTGTTCACGCTGGACGAAAACCGCACCGGCTCGCTGCTGCAACGCGCGGCCGCGCAACCGGACACGTTCGAAACCGTGCAGCGCGCCGACGACGACCTGGCAGCCATTCTGTACACGTCGGGCACCACGGGCCGCAGCAAGGGCGCGATGCTCACGCATGGCAACCTGGCCTCGAACGCGCAGACGCTGCACACGTACTGGGGCTGGCGCAGCGACGACGTGCTGCTGCACATGCTGCCGATCTTCCATGTGCACGGCCTGTTCGTGGCCTCGCACGGCGCGCTGCTGGCCGGCGCCAAGATGATCTGGGCGCCGAAGCTGGACATGGGCCAGATCCTCAAATTCATCCCGCGCGCCACGGTCATGATGGGCGTGCCGACCTACTACGTGCGCATGGTGCAGGAGCCGCGCTTCGACAAGGCGCTTTGCCAGAACATGCGCCTGTTCGTGTCGGGCTCGGCACCGCTGCTGCTGGAGACGTTCGACGCCTTCCGCGAACGCACCGGCCATACGATCCTGGAACGCTACGGCATGAGCGAGACCGTGATGCTGGTGTCGAATCCGTACGATCCGGCGCTGGGCGAACGCATCGGCGGCACCGTCGGCATGCCGCTGCCGGGCGTGTCGGTGCGCGTGATGGACGGAGAAGGCCAGCCGTGCGCGCCGGGCGTGATCGGCAACGTGGAGGTCAAGGGCCCGAACGTGTTCAAGGGCTACTGGCGCATGCCGGAGAAGACCGCCGAGGAATTCACCACCGATGGCTGGTTCAAGACCGGCGACGTGGGCCGCTTCGGCGGCGAGATCGTCAGCCAGGCCGGCGCGCGCAAGGTGCCGGACAGCTACCTGACCATCGTCGGTCGCAGCAAGGACCTGATCATCTCGGGCGGCTACAACGTCTACCCGAAGGAGATCGAGAGCTTTATCGACGAAATGCCGGGAGTAGTGGAATCCGCCGTGATCGGCGTGCCGCATGCCGATTTCGGCGAGGCCGTGGTGGCCGTGGTGGTGCGCAAGCCCGGTGTGGAGATCGACGAGGCCGGCATGATCGGCACGCTCAAGGGCCGCATCGCCAATTTCAAGGTGCCCAAGCGCGTGCACGTGGTGGACGAGCTGCCGCGCAACACCATGGGCAAGGTTCAGAAGAACGTGCTGCGCCAGCAGTTCGCCGGGCAGTAAGCCGGGTTTGCTCCCCTCTCCCGCTTTGCGGTAGAGGGGCCGGGGGAGAGGGCAGAGCCCCGGCGAACCAGCAGCGCACAGCCACGCCAAAGCACCCACCCCCTTCCAGCCGTCGCCGATCACCCCGGAAACGGCCCTCGGTCACGCAATCACTTCACCATCTGCACCGACCCGTTGACCGACACGGTCACCTGGGTCTTGCCGCCTTCCACCGGAACCGGCGCGCCGGCGTCGGCCGACATGGCCTTGGCCGCGTACATGCGCGGCATTGGCGGCATCACGCCACCGGATTCATTGACCGACACCTCGCGGATCGTATAGCCGCTGTAGCCAAACAGCTTGGTGGTGGTCTGCGCCTTGTCGCGGAACGCCGACACGGCCTGGTCGGCCAGCTTCTGTTCGGCCGCCTTGCGCGCCTCGCGCGACAGCGAGAACGCGATGTTCTGCACCTGCATCTGGTTGGCCAGTTCGCCGGCCAGCTTCGACACCGCGGCGAAATCCTTCGACTTCAGGATGACCTCGGCACGGCCGCGCCAGGTGCTGATCTTGCCGTTGCGATCGGTGTTCGGGTGAATCGTGAAACCACCCGACTGGGCTTCCACGCCCGATACGCGCTTGGCCTGTGCCAGCGCGGCCTGGGTGCGCGCCGACAGCGCATTCGAAATGGCCGACGGCTCCGGCCCTTCCTGCTCGGCGGCCAGTACCAGCGTGACCACGTCGGTCGGCACTTCGGTCACGGCCTCGGCGGACAGCGACAGCACGCCCGAAGGCTGCGGCATGGTAACGGTCTGGGCCGAGGCCACGGCGGCGGCGGTGCCCAGCAGCGAGGCGACCAACAGTTTCTTCATATTGTTCTCCGATCAAAGTGATGGCTTGTCTGATGCGTGGCCACGCGATTCGTTCCATGCGGGGCCGCGTGGAGATACAACGATGCAGCCGCTTGATCGGGGTTAAACCCGTCAGCACTATTTCATCAGCTTGTCGGTGATGAAGCGCCATTCGGCCGGCGTGACCGGCGTGATCGACAGCCGGTTGCCCCGGCGCAGCACCACCATGTCGGCCAGCGCCTCGTGTTCACGCAGCGCGGGCAGCGGCACGAGGGCACTTTTCTTCACGAAGCGCACATCCACGAGCGACCAGCGCGGGTCGTCCGGCTTCGATGCCTTGTCGTAGTAGTCGCTCTTGGGATCGAACTGCGTGGGATCGGGGTAGGGCTGCGAGCAGACCTCGGCCACGCCGGCGATGCCCGGCTCGGGGCACGACGAGTGGTAGAACAGCACGCCATCGCCAATACGCATCTGGTCGCGCATGAAGTTGCGCGCCTGGTAGTTGCGCACGCCGGTCCAGGGCAGGGTGCCCTCGCGTTTCAGGTCGTCGATGCTGGCTTCGTCCGGTTCGGACTTCATGAGCCAGTACTGCCGTGCGCGCGATTCGGCCATGGGTCAACCTGTGACAGGTCTGAAGGCGACTGAGTGGTCGGAAAGGTCAAAATGAAAAAGGCGGTGGTTCGTAGAAAACCACCGCCTCTTCATCACTTGAAGGGGGTCCCCGCCTCGGCCGCTGGGTCGGCATCCTGAACCCAAGTGAGGTTCAGAGTGGCTGCGGAAGTCGTATTTCGGGTACATCGCCCACTCAGGGAGTCCAGGCTGGGCCCAGACTATGAATGCGGTAACGCGCTCGCCCACACGACATGATCCCGCACCATGCAATGCATATCGGTTCAAGGAGTTTATGACCTTCACGAACCAGGCAGGGAAACTGTCAAACGTCTGACTTGGTTCCTGTGCGTGCAACACGCTTGGGATGTCAGACGTTTGCCGTTTCAAACTAGGATGGGATGGAAACGGCGGCCAGGCACGATAACCCGACCATCCAGCTGCGTCGGTCACTTGCGCCGCGCAGTGGCTCCACTATACACCGCGACGTCGGTCATACCAAGCCGGACGTGTCGCGTCGTTACATTTTCCACAATGGCTGCCACAACGCCGCCACAACACCGTCACCTCGCCGGCCGGCGCGCGGCACGGGCTTCACATGAACGTGATATGGGGCGGCGCGATGCGAATTCAAGCGTGCGCAGCAGGGTTATTTGCCGCGCGGTGTGTCAGCGTGTGCCCACGTGCGCATACTGGCGCAGCGCCTCGTCGGCCCGCTCGTTGAGTTCGCGGATGCGCGCGCGCACCGCGTCGACGGGAATCGCGCCGTCTTCTTCCTGCTTGCGGCGCATTGCCAGCAGGTCAGAGGCGATGCTGATGGCCGCCATCACGGCCACGCGTTCCACGCCCTTGGCCGCCACGCTGCCCTTGAGCTTGTTCATCTTGTCGTCCACCAGCGCCACGGCTTCCAGCAGCGCGGCCTCGTTGTCCGGCGAGATCGCGAAGCGATAGGGCTGGCCGGCGATGTTCACTTCCACTTGCTTGTTGCTCATGCATGTTCTCCGGGGGCGGGCTGCGAACCTTCCGGTGCGGCACGCTGGGTGCCGTCGCCGAGCAGGTCGAGCTGGCGCGCATCGCTGGCCGTGGGCAGCTTGTCCAGGATGGACTGGATGCGCAACTGGGCTTCCTCGATCTTGATATTGAGCAGTTCGCGGTCGGCCGCCATGGCTTCGCGGTCCGCGCGCAACTGGCCCGCCTCGGCCTGCAGGCGGTCGATCTCCGCGCGCAGCCGCTGGTTTTCCGCCGCCAGGGTGTCTGCATGATGCAGCACGCGCCCGATCTTGGCAGCCAGTTGTTCGAGTTCGTTGAGCATAGTGCCTGTCGTGTCCGGTAGGAGTGAGTGTCAGGTTTCGGGATTCTAGCCGATGCACGCGGGGTGGCTACCGCCAACGCGCCCGGTGAGACTTGCGTGACGCACGGAAGTTGCACCGATCTGCAGGGATCGGGCGCGGTTTCGCGTGTCAATCACTGTTATCGGCAACTTGATCCATTGCATTGACTGTCACTTTGAAACTCCCTACACTCGCGCCGTTCCAGGTGCTCGCGGCCCGTACACAGGCGCCGCAGTTCAACGGGAAACAGGGAGCCGGGGTGCCGATGCCGGGCTGGAAACACCAGCCCGAACAGGTCGGGGCAGGCCAACCTGTGCTGCCCCCGCAACGGTAAGCGACCGCGAACCCGCCATCACAGGCGTGCTCGCAGGGCCGGCCAAGTGCCACTGATCCGGAAGACGCCAGATGCACCGCGTTTCCAGTCGGGAAGGCGGTCTGCCTGATGTCGTCAGCCCGGATACCGGCCTGCAGAACGCGGGCGTCCGCCCCCACGCGGCACGCTTCTTCGCCACATGGTCCGCGGGGGAACGGACCCGGCCGTTCTCATCCATCCTGCATCATGCGTTCCACGCTCCACAGGTCAACTGTCGTGCCCAAGGCGCCGGTTCGTCCTTCCACGACCGCCATCATGGCGGCCGTCTCGGCCCTGCCGTTTTTCCACGCCACCGCGTTTGCCCAGTCCGAGGCCACGGCGACCCAGTCGCTGGACCCCGTCGTGGTCACTGCGTCGCGCACGGCCCAGCAAGTCTCCGAGGCCCTGCCGCATACCACGGTGGTCACCCAGCAAGACATCGTCAACTCCCAGGCGCCCGACCTGCGCTCGCTGCTGCGAGGCCAGGCCGGTGTCGAATTTGCCGCCAATGGCGGCATGGGGGCCAACACCTCGCTGTTCATGCGCGGCGCGAACTCCAACCAGGTGCTGATCCTGATCGACGGCGTGCGCGTAGCCGGGGTCAGCGGCGGCACGGCCCAGCTGGGGAACATCCTGCCGGACCAGATCGACCATATCGAGGTGGTGCGCGGCAACGTGTCGGCGCTGTACGGCTCCGACGCCATCGGCGGCGTGGTGCAGATCTTCACCAAGAACGGCGTGGGCCAGGCGCCGGCCGCCAACGCGCAGGTGGAATACGGCAGCAACAACACGCGCCAGGGCACGGTGGGCTATGGCGGCCAGATCGGTGACACGTCGTTCAACGTGACGGGCTCGATCTTCAAGACCGATGGCTTCTCGTCGATCAACTACAACCAGTGGGCCGCGGCGAACGCCGCCGCCGTGCGGCGCGGCGCGGGGCCGAACCCCGGCGACAATCCGTACGAGAACAAGAGCGTGTCGGGCCAGGTGCGTCACAAGTTCTCGTCCGACTGGGATGCCGGCTTTGCCGCCTATTACTCGAAGAGCGACCTCTCGTACGACAGCACCAGCGGCAAGCCCACCGACGACTACCGCATGAACAGCGAGCTCTACACGCTGTCGGCGTTCGTCAACGGCAAGGTGACCTCGGCCTGGACCACGCATTTCAGGGTGTCGCAGAGCGAGGATCGCGCCGAGACCACCAAGAACAGCGTGTTCGACAGCCTGTTCAGCACCCGCAACCGCCAGTTCAACTGGCAGAACGAATACGCGCTCACGCCCGACCACAAGCTGCTGTTCGGCACCGACTGGCTCCAGCAGACGCTGGCATCGAGCTCCTACAACGCGCCGTCGCGCAACGTGTTCTCGGTCTATGGCGGCTACGAAGGCCGCATCGGCCGCCATCAGCTGCAACTGAACGGCCGCAACGACCACTATTCCGATTTCGGCAACCAGGGCAGCTTCTTTGCCGGCTACGGCTTCAACGTGACAGAGCAGGTCAAGCTGATTGCCAATGTCAGCAACGCGTTCCGCGCCCCGACGTTCAACGAGCTGTATTACCCGGGCTTCGGCCAGCCGAACCTGAAGCCCGAGCGGGCCAAGTCTGCCGAGGCCGGCCTGCAGGTGGATACGGCCAGCGCGGGGCTGCTGCGCGTGACGGCGTTCGAGACGCGCTATGACGACCTGATCGTGTCGACGGCTGTCGGCAGCGGCCTGTTCCTGGCGCAGAACGTCAACAAGGCCAAGGTGCAGGGTATCGAGGCCTCGTGGCGCGCCACGGTCTGGGGCACGGACCTGGGCGCCGCCGTGACGTTCCAGAATCCGGTGGACGAAAGCAGCAACACGCAGCTGTTGCGCCGCGCGCGCCGGCACGCCTCGTTCGACGTGGGCCGCAACTTCGGCAACTGGCGCTTTGGCGGCGAATGGCTGGTGTCGTCGTCGCGTCTGGACAACAGCGGGCGCACGCTGGGCGGATACGGTATCGTCAACCTCAACGCCCGCTACAACATCGACAAGCAATGGTTCGTTGCCGCCCGTGTGGAAAACCTGTTCGACAAGAACTACCAGCTGGCCTGGCCCTACAACACCCAGGGCCGCGCCGGGTTCATCACGCTGGGCTGGCGCCAGAAGTAAGCCATGACTGAGCTGCGCCGCGCGCTGACCGTCTGGACGGTGCTGGCCCTGGGCGGGGCGGCGGTGTTCGCGCTGTCGCTGGCGGCCGGCAGCGTCTCGCTGGACGCCACGCAGCTCTGGCAGGCGCTGACCGGCGCCGATACCGGCACGGCCGGCGCCATCGTGCGCGAACTGCGGCTGCCGCGTGCGGCGGCCGCTTTCGCGTGCGGCGGGCTGCTGGCGCTCTCTGGCGCGCTGATGCAGGTGCTGCTGCGCAATCCGCTGGCCGAGCCCTATGTGCTGGGCGTGTCAGGCGGGGCGTCCACCGGCGCGTTGTTCGCGATGCTGCTGTCGCTGCCGTACTGGTCGGTCCAGGCTGGCGCGGCGGGCGGGGCGCTCTGCTCGATGCTGCTGGTGGCCACGCTGGCCCGGCGCGACCTGCTACATCCGCAGGTGCAGGGCGGTCATCACGAAGCCGGGGCGCGGCTGCTGCTGACCGGCGTGATCCTGGCGGCCGGCTGGGGCGCGGTCATCACGCTGATCCTGTCGATCGCCCCGGAGTCGCGGCTGCGCGGCATGCTGTTCTGGCTGACGGGCGACCTGGGCGGCACGGCCAGCTACGGCTGGGCGCTGGCCACGCTGGCGGTGGGGCTGCTGCTTGCCATGCCGATGGCGCGCTCGCTCAACGTGATGCTGCTCGGCGAGACCGTGGCGCAGTCGCTGGGCGTGCGCGTGGGCCGCGTGCGCCTGGCCACCTTCCTGATTGCATCGTTCTCGATTGCCGCGGCGATCACCACGGCCGGTTCCATCGGCTTCGTCGGCCTGGTGGTGCCGCATATGGTGCGGCTGGCCTGGGGCAACGACCAGCGGCAACTGCTGCCGGCGTCGGTGCTGCTGGGCGGCGCACTGCTGATGGCGGCCGACCTCATCGCACGCACCGTCATCGCGCCGGCGCAGCTGCCGGTGGGGGTGATCACCGCGCTGCTGGGCGTGCCGACCTTTCTCTACCTGTTGTTGCGGAGGCCGCGATGAGCACGTGGTTCGAGCCACTGGCCGCGTGTCCGCGCCTGGCGTTGCGCGATGTGCGCCTGCGGGCGGGCCGCCGCACGCTGCTGGACGGGCTGTCGCTGTCGATCGAGGCCGGCCAGCTCTGGTGCATCGTCGGCCCGAACGGCGTTGGCAAATCCACGCTGATGGGCGTGCTGGCTGGCCTGCGTGCCCCCGATGGCGGGGTGGTGGAGGTCGATGGCACGGCCGCCGCGCAGGTGGCGCCGGCCACGCTGGCCCGCCGGCGTGCATATCTGCCGCAGGCCGTGCACGACACGTTCTCGATGGTTGTCGAGGACGCGGTGCGCATCGGCCGCCATCCGCACCTGAGCGGCTGGGGCTGGGGCCAGCGCGACGACGACCGCATCGTGCGCGATGTCATGCGCGAACTCGATCTCGATGCCCTGGCCGCGCGCGATGTGCTGACGCTCTCCGGCGGCGAACGCCAGCGCGTCTCGCTGGCCGCCGTGCTGGCGCAGCAGGCGCCGCTGCTGATGCTGGACGAGCCAGTGTCCCACCTGGATCTGCGCCACCAGATCATGGTGCTAGACCTGCTGCGCCAGTTGACCGGCGCGGGGCGCCACGCCGCCGTGGTGATCGTGCATGACCTGACGCTCGCGCGCCGCTACGCGAGCCATGCGCTGCTGATGGCCGAGGATGGCCAGGCGCTGCATGGCCCGGCGCACGAGGTCCTCACTCCAGCGCAGTGCTCGCGAGCGCTGCGCACCCCGATTATCAGCATCAGCGACGGCGTTCACACCGCGCTGATTCCCGATGGAAAGACCCCATGAGCGAAACGGAACACACAGACCCGGCCAGCGACGGCCGCGACGAACGCCACAAGGCGCGGATGGTGCGCAAGAAGGAGGTGGTCGACGCGAAGATCGCCGCCGCCCAGGCCGAACGCGGCGTGATCGTGATTACCACCGGCAACGGCAAGGGCAAGTCCAGCTCGGGCTTCGGCATGGTGGTACGCGCCATGGGCCACGGCATGCACACCGGGGTGGTGCAGTTCATCAAGGGCGCCATTCCCAGCGGCGAGGAGCTGTTCCTGCGGCGCTTTCCCGAACAGTGCGAATTCCACGTGATGGGCGAGGGCTACACCTGGGAGACGCAGGACCGCGCGCGCGACGTGGCCAAGGCCGAGGCGGCGTGGGAAGTGGCGCGCCGCATGCTGCAGGACCCGTCGCTCGGGCTGGTGCTGCTGGATGAACTGAACATCGCGCTCAAACTGCACTATCTTGATGTCGATACCGTGATCGCCGACCTGCGCGCGCGTCCTGCCATGCAGCACGTGGTGATCACGGGCCGTGGCGCGCCGCCGGCGCTGGTGGAGGCGGCCGACACCGTGACCGACATGACACCGGTCAAGCACGCGTTCCAGCAGGGCATCAAGGCCCAGCGCGGCGTGGAAATGTAATGCCTTCCGCAGGTTGAACGAACTGGCTTTCATGACGTATCTCTCCGACTTCGCGCTGACCCTGCCGCCGATCGCGGCGCCCGACCCATCGCTGCGCGCCGCCCTGCAGGCCGCCATTGACGACAAGACCAAACCGCCGGGCTCGCTGGGCCGGCTGGAGTCGCTGGCCATGCAGATCGGCCTGATCCGTGGCGAGACCGTGCCTGACCTGGTGCGCCCGACCGTGATCGTGTTCGCGGGCGACCACGGCGTGGCCGATGCGGGGGTGAGCGCCTTCCCGGCCGAGGTCACCGCCCAGATGGTGCTGAACTTTCTCAACGGCGGTGCGGCGATCAACGTCTTCACGCGGCTGCATGGCCTGGTGCTGGAAGTAGTGGACGTGGGCGTGCGTGCGCCGCTGCCGGCCGCGCCGGGGCTGGTGAATTGCCGCGTGGCCAATGGCACGCGCAACTTCGTCGAGCAGCCGGCCATGACGGCGGCCGAGACCGGCGCGGCCATCAACGTGGGCATCGCGCGCGTGCTGCGCCACGCGCAGCAGGGCACCAACGTGATTGGCTTCGGCGAGATGGGCATTGCCAACACCTCGGCGGCCGCCTGCGTGATGAGCCGGCTGACCGGCCTGCCGCTGGAGACCTGCACCGGGCGCGGCACCGGGCTGGACGACGCCGGCGTGGCGCGCAAGCGCGAGATTCTGGCGCGTGCGCTGGCGCAGCATCCCGACGCCACCGCGCCGCTCGACGTGCTGGCCACGTTTGGCGGCTTCGAGATCGCGGCGATGACGGGCGCCTACCTGGCTGCCGCCGCCAGCCGCATGGTGATTCTCGTGGACGGCTTCATCGCCACGGCGGCGTTGCTGGTGGCCGCGCGCATCGACCCGAACGTGCTGCACTACTGCGTGTTCTCGCACTGCTCGCACGAACACGGCCACAAGGCGTTGCTGGCATCGTTCGATGCCGAGCCGCTGCTGGCGCTGGACCTGCGCCTGGGCGAAGGCACCGGCGTGGCGCTGGCGTGGCCGCTGGTGGCGTCCGCCGTGGCCTTCCTGCGCGAGATGGCCACGTTCAGCGGTGCCGGCGTCAGCAACCGTCCCCACTGAGCCCGATGCGCGCCCCGACCACGATGGCCGACGAACTCCGCTTCTTCCTGACGGCGCTGGGCTATTTCACGCGCGTGCCGTTGCCGCAGCGGCTGGCGGGCTGGGTCGGCTTCGCGCCGCACTACCTGAACGCCGCCGCGCGCTACTTCGCGCTGGTGGGCCTGCTGATTGGCGCGTGCGGCGCGGTGGTGACCTGGGCGGCGTGGCAGTTCTGGTCGCCGTCGGTAGCCATTGTGCTGGGCATGGCGGCCACGCTGCTGCTGACCGGTGCGTTTCACGAGGACGGCCTGGCCGATTGCGTGGACGCGTTTGGTGGCGGCTACCGGCGCGAGGACGTGCTGACGATCATGCATGACTCGCGCGTGGGCGCGTTCGGGGCCATCGCCATCGTGGTGGCGCTGCTGCTGAAATGGCAGTTGCTGGTGTCGGTGGAAGACATCGGCGGCGTGGGCCTGATGCTCGCCGTGCTGGTGGCCGCGCACGGCGCCAGCCGCGCGATGGCGATCACCTTCCTGGCCACGCACGACTACGTGCGCGCCGAGGGCAAGTCCAAGCCGGTGGCGCAGCGGCTGGCTGGCCGTGGACTGATCTTCGCGCTGGCGTGCGGCGTGCTGCCGCTGCTGTGGATCTCGCCGCTGTTCGCGGGCGCCACGGTGCTGGTGCTGGTTGGCGTGCGGACGGCGCTGGGCGCCTACTTCGTCAAACGGATTGGCGGCTATACCGGCGATTGCCTGGGCATGGCGCAGCAACTCGCCGAGCTGTCGATCTACCTCGTGGCGGCCGCATGGAAGTGGTACTGATCCGCCATGCACAGCCCGACGTGGCGGCGGGCGTCTGCTATGGCCGGCTCGATCTGGCGCTGGCCCTGCCGGTGACGCCGGTGCCGGCGCAGATCGCGGCGGGGCTTGCGCCACCGCACCGCATTGTGACCAGCCCCGCAGCGCGGGCACGCGATACCGCAGCGCAACTGCGCGCCTGCGTGGCGGGCCTGCCCGACCATGACGTGGAACCGCGCCTGCGCGAAATGGATTTCGGCACGTGGGAAGGGCAGCGCTGGGACGCCATTCCGCGCGATGCGCTGGACCTGTGGGCGGCCGACCTGATGGGCGCCCGGCCGCATGGCGGCGAGAGCCCGGCGCAGGTCATGGCGCGCGTGGGCGAATGGGCCGACGCGCTGGACGTGGAGGCCGACCAGCGGCTGTGGGTGGTGACCCATGCCGGACCCATGCGCATGCTGGCCGCTCATTGGCTGGGCATCACGCTCGCGCAAACGCTGCAGTGGTCGCTTGGCTTCGGCGCCACGTGCAAGTTCCGGCTGGGCGACGGCGCGCCGCGCCTGGGGTGGTGGAATCGGGTGAGTGGGTGATTGGAGGTTTGCCCTCTCCCCCGGCCCCTCTCCCGCAGGGCGGGAGAGGGGAGCAAACCATCGCAATTCGCCACACGATCACCGCTCAAACACCGTTGGTGTTCTCCCTCTCCCGCGAGCGGGAGAGGGGAGCAAACCATCGCAATTCGCCACACGATCACCGCTCAAACACCGTTGGTGTTCTCTGTAGTGGTCAAGTTTTTTCAGACAGGTATTAAGGTGGTCTGTTGGAACTTGTCCTCGTAGTCTGTTGGCGACGCGTAGCCCAGTGTCGAGTGCAGGCGCACCGGGTTGTAGAAGCCAACGATGTAC